>Ga0247807_10000669_pt1 | contig 21515 bp, 13 predicted proteins | sample UWRJL074202C1_FD_179931 | JGI IMG/M metagenome (GOLD analysis project Ga0247807, IMG submission 179931) | Plant litter microbial communities from Arlington Agricultural Research Station in Wisconsin, United States - UWRJ-L074-202C-1 | ecosystem: Environmental > Terrestrial > Plant litter >...
AGGTGGAGGCCAGAGTAATGTAGTCCGCAGGTCCAAAAGCACCACCACAGAGATCCGAGAAAGTCCAAGAAGTGACTCCTTCTAGATATTTCGGAACTGTGACTTTTCGTCCATATACTTGAAGAGTTGTTGCACCCCACGGTATTGGATCTGCAGCATCAGACGGAAACGTCGAAAGAACTGATGCCTTCCAATATTTGCTATCCATGGAAGACACGATGTACCTCTTTGGCAGCAATGTTGACTCGCTCGATTCTTCTGGCGAAGGCCTAACCTCTGACAATACAGAGTGTTTTGGATCCGATTTCTCCCAGCCTGGGGTATAGCCCTCTACGATTTCTTTAACGGTATCTTCGATACGCTCTATCTTCTCACCGCCCATTTGCTCAGCCTCTCTTCGCCGCCAGTCTCGTCCACCGTTCATATCCTACCATTACAATCACATTAGTATGATTCTCTCTAAGATGGCAAGCGTAAAACGGAGAAAAAGCCTCAGTTTTATCTAATTGGAGGTTGAGCGGGTCAAGCTTTGAGTCTTTGAGTACATACCCATATGTCGCAGCGAGCCTTAAGGACATCTACAAATTGGCCATATTCGTTATGTGACTGGTAACTCGATCTCGGACTTCCACCACCAAGACCTAGCCAGCGTTTAACAGCACCTCCTCTAGCAGCTGCGGAGAAGTCCATTCCACTTGCCTTTGCTAACTCATCTGGCATTCGATTCGATGATGCAATCAGCACACCTCCCAGTTGGAAGAAAGGAGTGAGTAAATTGCTAAGGATTTTACTTGACGCTCGATCTGGTAGCTGGAACTCATCCAAGAATAAAATAGGTGATTTCTCTACCATTTCCTTGGCTAGCCAGATCATACTGTACTCGGAATCTCCACCAGTCCTGGATTGTCGTAGATATTCAAGACGTGAAAGTGTCTCTAACATAAAAGTGTTGAAATGCCATCTACTCTTCTTTGGATTGGGAAGGCTATCGGCCAGAAGATCTAGAAGCATAGATTTTCCCGTCCCAACCTCCCCATGTAGAAGCAACCCTTTTGGTGAACTGAGATTGATAGCCGCTTCGTGGCTCGTAAGAATCTTTGTCAAGGCAAGAGCATCTTTATCTCCATTCTTGGGAAAGAGATGTGAAAATAATGGATTGCGTCTCAAGGGATGGCCTGGGACAGCTAGAGTTTTTTTATCTATGGGGCTTGTAGACACATTTTCAATGGTATTTCTGATTGCCTTGAGTCTTGCTCCATATTCTTCTTCTGGAGAATAGTCCTTCAATCGGTAATAGACATTTTGGAGTTCCAAAGCCAGGCGATGCTGAGCTTCATCTGCGTCAATCTTCTTCAAGGCAAGTAGAGTGCGATATAAAACTAAAGGGTTAGTGACTGTGAGACTATTTACAGAAGAAATTAATGGCGGCATTGGAGAATAGCATATTGAGAATGACTTTCATTTCTAGGAGAGAATCAAGTCGTCATAACACAAGGGAGTTAAAGTAACTAAATGTTAGGCGAACAATTATCCCCGCAATTTCAGCCTTGTATTTTGGTGACTTAATAAATAATAGCACATGCGAGGGTTGGTATGAACTCTAAATGAATGGTATAGGGATGGTATTTAAGCATGAACAATATCTCCTTATGTTTAAAGATCATGTATTTTAGAACCAAGGATTACATAAACATCCATATTTCTATACAATGGAGAAGGATTGCCTGACATACAAAGCAACTGTAAACTATAGTTATAACCTCCAGATTTGTAGTCAAGTAATTGAGTCACATTGGATTTGCTACAATAATAGTTGAAGTATTATTGGTTATCTGAGCATTACACTGCAGATTCCGCTCCCATACTGCCCACCATTGTCTCAAATCGTACACCATGGCAATGCTCCCGTGAGGCCAATTCACACATTCCATTGATATCCATTTTAGGTTAACTTCTGCTTGATAAAGAAGGATCTCAGATGAGAAAGCTGCCAGGCGCACGTTATGCCTAATACCACCAATTGGACCAAGGTCCATCTAACCACTCTTGCGTTTGTCATTTCGGATTGATCTCTAAATTCAGCTTCACGTTCCTTGAAAATATTAGACATGACTTTCACATATTTCTCCCAGTAGCAAGAGAGATTGGGAGTTTCTTACTCTTTGGAAGACCTGCTCTCTTCTGATATCTTGTAATCGACCATTCAAGTCCTTAACTTTCTGCACAATATCATCAATCTTGCCCTTATCTTTGCTCTCAATGGCACTAGTCTCTCCAATGGCCAAATCCAGAGTCAATTTGATACCGCCTGTGGGGTGCAAGGCATTAAGCCAACCTGTTTTGCCGGAGGTAGAGGATGGTACGAAGCATATCTTGTGGTCTCCCGAATCAGCAGCAGTGAATGTAAACCGTCCTGCCGATGATCCTTTCTGGGATACTACACGGTGATCATTGTCGAATACCTCCTATTGTAGAAGTTAGACTAGGCGTTTCTTTCAAGGGAATTGTGTAGAACTAAACGTACATCGACAGAAATAAAAATATTTAAGCCTTCGTGCTTAGACCATGTTTTCCTATCCTCATCATATTCCTCTGCTGTATAATGTCCCACGACCAGCGTATCCTTGGGTAACTCTTCGAAGAAACATTTGGGGGTATTGCCGTCAACATAGAAGTAAAGGGACTGCACAGGTGCAAGTAGAGCACTGAGCGAGAGAAGAGGTATTATTGAACGCATAATGCCTGCGAATTTTCTATGTGTACGCTGATTGTAGAGAATGAGCTCGCGTCTAGATCCTTTAAGAAAAAAGGAGGTCGCGACAAGGCCAGCTTTCCCTCGCGATTGTCCTTAAGCCAAGTCACGTGACCACCAGTCGAGCCCCAAGCAGACTTCCGTTATGAACGCGCTCGCCTTTTTGTATCGATTACTACTCAACAACGATTTTACCTATCAGCAGGCCTGGATTGCAGGTTGAGCTTCAGCGTACACGATAGCCTAAGATGACTTCCCACGATGTAAGGGATATGCTGGATCTGCCTGGCTCAGCAGGACCCCGTCCCACCAAAAAACACAAGGCTGCGGCTCCACGAACGAATCTCAAGGGTCTTGCGCGTGAGGTGCAGAGTCTTGGAGGCGACAACCCGATTGCTATTGTTCCAGAGGTTTCTGTTTTCAAGAAGAGGCGCCTGGCCAGTCGCAAACCGGCCTCAAGATGGGAATCTAAAGCATTTTCTAATTCCGCGCGGGTAGATGGACTTCAACTGAAGCACTGGAGGAAGAAGGAAGAAACCACCCAGGCGCCAGTGGCAGAGGACGACAGTGCGCAACAAACAAATACACCTGTTGCGCCCATAGAAGACTCTACATTCGCAAAATTCAACGTACAGGTCAACATACCGCACTACAGTGATGAAGAATATAATGAGCACCTGGAGAACGAAGATTGGGCAAGGGATGAAACCGATTATCTGATGGAGCTTGTCAGGGAGTTCGACTTGAGGTGGCCAGTTATATGGGATCGATATGATTACAAGCCACCCATTCCCAGTGTTGAGGTCGCAGAAGGAGCAGTCGTACCAGCTGAAAGAATCCGGACGCTAGAGGAATTGAAAGGTCGGTACTATAGGATCGCTGCCGCTATGATGAAAGTTCGTAAGCCTCTTGAGTCGATGAATGCTGCGGAGTTCGACATGTATGAGAAGATGAAGAATTTCAATGCGGCACAGGAAACGAAACGGAAGGCATATGCTGAGACGTTCTTTCACCGTACAAAAGAAGAAGCCAAGGAGGAAGAAAGTCTACTGTTAGAGCTTAAGCGCATTCTAGCTAGATCTGAAAAGATGTCCGAAGAACGTAAGGAGTTATACACTCGTCTCGAAGCACCAAGTAGTCAAGGCAATATTGGAATTTACTCATCCAGCCAAGGCCTCCAATCGCTTCTACATCAACTCATGCAAGCCGACAAGTCGAAGAAGAGGCGATCTATTATGGAGACTGGCTCAGGTATAAGTCCAGCTTCCGGTCCAGGACAACAACCAGGTTTCGATCGCCGTGACAGCAACATACGGGAATCTATATCTGGACCAAGCGCCGGTGGCAATAAGAAAGGAGGGGCACAAGGCCCTATTGAGCATCGACAGCTTTCGGCGGAGGATGAGGCCCTCTACGGTGTTACTCATCCCACAGATCGCTCGACTAGCGGTCCTATTTTCCGTCGCGAGAAGCTCAATAAACTTATTTCGAGCAAGTCTACGGCTCAACAGTTGAAGATTACGAACGTTCTGACTGAACTCGGCGTTGGACGAGATCTGATCATGCCAACCGCTGATATAGGTGTCATATGGACTAGCCTACTTGAAGGTATCCTCAAAATGCTTGAGTTGCAGAGACAGGTAGAGAAAGTCGACGGGGAACTCAAAGTTATTAGGCAGCAGAAAGCAGAGCGTGATAAGAAAGAACGTGCTGCGAGAGGAGAGCCCGAACCTGAGCCAAGTGCGGAGCCGCAGCCTGCTGAGGCTACTGAGAATGGAAACATCAACAAAGAGACTGAGCAAAGCAGAGAAGGTAGCATTCAACGGAGCGTCAGAGCGGGAAGTGCGCAGCGGAGTGTTAGAGGGGCTAGTGCTAGTCACAAACGGAGTGCAAGTGTTTTGAGCACGGCTAGTGATAATGGTACAAAGCGGCAAAAGAAATGAATTGGTGGTGTGTAGAATTACATGTACATTAAATTAGCTACATACGACCTTCTAATGAATTAGCGTGATTTATGGCAAACTAGCTATATCGCTCCATTTTCTGTGTATCTGGTAGTGCCCAATGATGCCTTTTAGATCTGCCTTCCAAATCGATAGCCTGGTGGATGTCGCAACCTGTGTTCTATTGTCATCATTCTGTCTTTGTGTGTATGTATAGATAGAAACTGATCACAAAAGTCATTGCATTATTATGCATACAGCTGCTGGCTCGATTATCTGAGATATAAGTTTTACTTATTGGGAAGTTATTTTTGTATATTTGGTGAGTTTTATGCACCTTTTAAAATATCTGTGCAAAATGAAATAGGGTATTTTATTGCCGTTCCTGGGACGTATTATTACAAAGCGCTCATAATCCCATATGTATCAACATGCATCGTATTCCTGTACTCCGCCCAGCCCAGCGGACGTTCCTATTCCTAGCTTAGTTTTCATCTACCCAACATATGCTATATCATATTCATTAAAAAAGGAGACCCATATAAATAAGCTTTTTATCCCTCGAGGACCATAAATACATGCGAGGGAAAAGCCGCTTCCGATAGAAGAAAACAATGACATATGACTTGGTAAAATATAGAAAAAGCTCAACCACCATCCAGACTCCCTATCTCCTGAAAGGATCAATTATAGCAACGGCCAGCGCGAACAAACCAGGAGCGCACATGGAATCGTATGAGATGTACTGGTATATGCGAAGAAAGATTCTGTAGGCTTGTGGGTGAGAGGAGATACGTTCAGCCTTCTGGAGGGTATAGGCCTCGGATTACTCGTGCCGGGTTGCCTCCAACGATTGTGTACTTTGGCACATCCTGTTAGGTGGGTTAGCAGTGTATATAATAGCGAGAGAAAGATAGATATACCCTAGTGATGATGGATCCTGCACCAACCGTACTTCCTTTACCAATTGTTCGACCTGGTAGAATGATAACACCACCACCAATCCAGCAGTCTGATTCAATGGTGATCTTTCTTCCTTGTTGTGGACCCCTATTACCCATCCTCCTTCTCGGATCGGTAGGTAATGTGGCGGTGTATATTTGGACGTTAGGGCCAATGCAACACCTATCCCCAATCTTGACTTCACATGTATCCAGGATAGTACAATTTTTCCCAATAATAACGTCTTCGCCGATGCTAATGTTGTATCCATAGTCACAATTGAAAGGTGCTTCAACGACAACATTATCTCCAACTCTGCCTATTGGAGACATTGGTGTTGTCTGAGTTGGGGAGTTAACATTCTCTCGTGGCTGGAGGATATCTCGGAATAAGCGAGCTCGTTCCTCAGGCGATACGCCATTGTTTGGGTTTGTACTACTATTGAAGCGCCAACAAGCCCCATTGCAACGCTCACGTTCAAGTACGAGTTCCTTGTCGAATGGGTAGTAGAATTTGCCTGCTAGCATTTCGCTTTTCTGGCTATCAGTCCGCGGTCGGCTAGTAGATGCGAGGTTGGAAAGCGCTAATTGTGCGGCAACTTGGGGATTCGGCTGAGGGCTATCTACATGAAGTTGTGGATGAAGAATTTGAGGCAAATTCGAAGATGCTGATTGAGGTGTACCAGTATCTGATTCTTGCTTGTCTATTCTAGACAAGTCATGCAGCGGCCCGACACGTTCGTAAGCACTTTTTTGATTTCGGTCAGGATAAGCACTGCTAGTGGCTGTGATCGGTGTCGGTGTTTGCTGAGCGTATGAAATGGTAGATGCAGACAATCTGCTGCTTTCTGGGCTGGTAACTGTGGCGCTTCGCATCGTGGAAGCACTGGGTTGCTCGTCCTCCATACTGACTGGTCTTCCATGCTGGGGATCAACTCGTAGGCTTTGACCACGATAACCAGGCAAAGGCTCTCGTCGCGGTTGGTTCAGAGGCTGGGGGTTGTATGATGAATGGGGGTAGCCCGAACTTTCATACTCTGTCTTGGATTGCAGCGGAACAGGGGCTTGCTTTTGTTCTTGTTTGGACCACTGATGGTTTCGCTGTTGATAACCTGAGCACAAAAACCCTCCGCGAAGACAATTATTGCCTATTAATTTGATTAGTATTGACGTAATTTCATTGTTGTTCGTTCATCTGACGAATGTTTGTGGTAAGCCTACATTCAGGGTGTGTCTCATCACATTTCTTCTTTCTTTTCCGACATGTCATGCAACCAGTTTTCGTCCGATTGCTGAAATTTCTCTTTCGCTTTTTCGGATCTGATTGTGCAGACGTCTCTCTCTGGTCCTGGCCATAATTATACGGGTTGGCTGATCTATCGTCATCGGGACTTCCTTGATCATATTCATGGTGTCGTTGAGCGTCCATACTTTGAGACGCTCGCTGCAGCACTTCTCCTATTTGCTGATCTGTGTTAATGTGTGAAGGTGGATTATATTGCCGAGCGTGCCATAGATCTGGATTCACATCACGACTATCTTCAGCTGAAGCCATGAATTGTCTGTAGCTATCAGCGCTATAAGTTTCTCGATGGTCAGCTTGCGCTCGCGAGATCTCATCCCTTGGCCCATCTGATTCAGTGGTTGCTGTGGTAGGTGTTTCCTTGGTAGACGAAGGGACGGCGTGGCCATGATAAGGATTGGATGATGCGCTGAGTCCAAGCGAATTCGATCTCTTGCGTTTCATAGAAGCCTCAGCATCGGAGTATTGGGTTGGAGTTTGGAAAGGTTGGCGATTCTCTATGGTAGGCTGTGCCCAGTCATCTCTTTGAGTGGTTGTGGTAGTAATAGTCAACTTTTCTTGACCAGGCGGTGTAATACGAGGCTGACCGTTTGACCTTGCATCAGAACTCCTTCTTGAAGATGCTTTACCAGTACTAGGCGTCGGACCCGCGACCTGCTTTTCTCCGTTCACAGCCGTAAAACGAGAGGTGGGCGAGTCTGCCGTTGCTGACACTGCTGGTTCTTCCATAATATTCCCAGTAAGAAACCTACGATCACCTCCGGCGTAGTCTTGAGACTTCGGACTGTTCTCCAAAACTAGGATTTCTTTAGCTATGTGGACAAGATCAAGGCCTAAGGCTGGGTTGACTGGAAGGCCAAATGGGTGTCCTTTTTGAGGTAGTCGCGAAAACTCAAACTTCCGAGGGTTGTCAGCTAGCATACCACAAAAACAAGAAGTCGGCACGTAAAGGTAGTCCTGAGTTTCTTCGATTCGAGGTTAGGTGTTTCTTCCGTTCCAGGACCTTCAGCTAAGTCGCTTAGCCGTTCCTTCTTCCGAGCCTCTGATCTTTCAGTCAGATCGAGCGTCCTCACTATGTCGAGACTCCTCCTCTTGAGCTCCTCGCCTTCTTTTTGCTTTCTATCGAATCGATAGATGCTTCTCCTTGCTTTGTTTTGAGACCTCTTTCCAATTTCTCATGCAGTCACTTCTCACGACCTTTCCGTCTCGAGTTACAGCGAAACTTGACGGCTGTCCTTGAGCAGCAGGATTGACACACCTAAGGGTATACTCAAAGGCACAATCCAATATGATAAATGGCTTTTTCAAGTTTTGAGACGAACTATTGATGCTGGAGGAGAAGAACCCTTTGGTCTGCCTCGACTGGGGAAATTCTACAGGCGACGCACGCCCACAACGTTTGGAGAATGCTGGATTTAAGCGACAAGGTGGTCGAGGCTAAGACTATGTTTCTATGTGAAAATGCAAATGAATTGTCGGCGTGTAGAGGTTATTTCTGGTCGTTATTCACGTGGCCCGGCCGCGATAAATTTAGACAGCGAGGGCCAGCCGCGTTGTCTTTGTTTCTTCCTTCCCCAGGGTACGTAGCTAGCCTTCCGAACGGGCGACCACTCAGTCAAGCTGCAGCCAGGATCGCAAAACCAACACCGTCCCTCAATCCTCACAATTGCGAAACAAAGCGAACGAACGTGTCGAGTCCCCAGGTAGCGGTGGAAAGGGAGCAATGTGATGCGATACTATTAAGAGAACGTCGACCCAGCAGTTTGGTAGCGGAGACAGGAAATAGCAAACCCGTTGGGGTGTCCTGCCAATATATTAACGCTCGCCTGTCCCACTTACTACTCATGACTTGCATGGGTGTGCAGTGGCTTTTGGTTTCGAGCCAATGTCGCGCGCCTATTGCGGGCTGCGTCGCTAATGGGTCTGGCTTGCCTTGGTAGTTCAGCTTATGCTGTGCAGGATATTACTGTAGGAGAATGGCTCGATGTGGTTTGGATCGCTGGCAATATACTGGTTGGATCCGGCCTTTTACAGTATCAAGGGGGAGCTTTACGGCGATATTCTGGTGTTACGGGGACGATCACCTCTGGGCTGCGGCTGCGCGAGCTCAACATGACATCTAAATGGGACCAAGCGACGTGGAAAACGACCGGGGACTAGTGGCTTGGAGGATCTATTCAGGGCGAATCGAGACGATATAAAGTGAAGCATCCATGATCAAATTACACCACTCCACGGTTGTAAGTGTTGGAAGTCTCGCAGGGCACGGCAGCGCGATCACACATAATCATCGGGAACAGTGCCGGTGTTACAGGCAGATGAACCAAGCATGTTGAGAATGTGCGGTGAGATGGAATGCGGACATGTAAGATGGAATGCCGGAGCAGAGGAATTGCGTCTCACTGCCATGCGATTGAAATGCAATACTCGACCACCATGGTCGGATTGGACACGAGCAGCCATCGATCGTAACGCTGCCAATACAAACTGATCTCATACTATTTCCAATAATTGGACAATGAAGATCCAGAACTGGCTGAGCGGTTGCTTGCTCATCGGTATGAGTATTGCACTGCATCGGCACGCCTGCTCGTGGCATATCACACTCTCTCCGTGTTACTTCAATGTTGAGTATCCCTGCTCTGCAACCTCATTCGCGGAGAAGGTATACTTCCAACATCAAGGCGCGTCGGCGGTTATCTCGATTAGGCAAGGCTACAGTTGGGCAAGGATGTTTGATCCCATCCTTTTAAATTCCATGCCATTGCACGAGGTACAATGGTACACAGTACATATTGCAATTAATCTCTAAACACTTGGTCCTGAGAGCATCGAACCACCCTTACCCCCCTGGCTATCTTCATTATCGAGACGGCGACTAACCAGGACGGTCTGGTTTTGGCATCTGCTTTTTGGAATGCAATCAGAGGATAGAATTGCTTTAGCAGTTCAGCGCGTCCTGTAACAGTTTTGCCGCGCTGATCAGTGCAAGATCACCCCGCTCAGTACCCGTTTTCGCCTCCCATGCAAAACACGAGGCTCGGTACCCTACCGTCCACAAATCGCCGTGAGTAAGCACGCAACTCACGGGCTGGAAGTACGAGCTAGGTGAGCGAGTGATATGGAGTAACAAATCTCCGACAACTTGCCTGGTGAGGCCTGGGTCAATTTACCTAGTCTTGCCCAGTCTTGTGGTGGATTGTTCGATGCTTGTCAGAACACTGTGCTAAACTGGCGCCTGACCTTCATGGCAGGATGGTGAACCGAGTCGATACACGAATGATATGATGTGGCATGTCCGAAGCACCCTTGACATTCATTACGCCCGGTTGCGTCTCTCCCTTGAAACAAAGCACCGAATTGTTGATGAACAGGGCTTCAAGATAAGAATAGACCAAGACAAATGTTACTGGTAATAATTAATATATATATGTCATAATACTCGCTCGTTACTGGGAGGTTCAGCGCACTGCAACGAGCCACTCGGCACTGGAATACGATAGGATTCGTTTCGTCGAGCGTCAAGACGCTTTCTCAGGCGCCGCTTGGCCAGCTCAAGGATTCTTGAAGCGCCATCAACGAACGAGTGAGGGGACAGAGCCAAGCCAAGGGATTGGGAGCAAGAAGATAGTATCTCCTTCCCACAAAATGAATCGGTGCGCCGGTCAAGCCTTGCGCATACACTTGAACCTTTGTTTGAAGGATAAAAATACGAATAAGATTAATTTACTGGTAGCGGTTGACGAAATACGACGCTCGATGTTGATCCCTTGGAAAAACGCCGGCAGATGTCTTGAATGTTACGTGGTTACAACGTATGTGACGCGCACTACGCACAACTCTATGATATGCAAAACTAGACATCAGATCTGGTACATCGTGGATTGAACATTTCTAGGCATTGAATATTATCATTGTGAACAGAATGATCAAGGCGCTTTTGGATTTTCCTTGGGTGCAACTCGGGCCCAATACAAGCAACTGAGCCGCACGAAATACGGCACGACGGTGAGTACGGTCATGAGTACGGTCATAAATATAAATAAGTGCTTAACAACCGTCGGCCCTGTCCTTGCTTGCGTCGTGGAGTTCATCCATGATTTAGGGGACTACTTGTACCCAAAGCACTTAGGCGGAAATAAGCGCGGTGACTGATCCCCGATCAACTCCCGTTCTCGCCTAGATTAGATAATGGAACGACATCCGGACAAAGGCTTCAAAACGACTAAACGAGTGTTGGGGCTCCTTTGGATTTCTCTAACATCAATCATCCCTCGGATTCTTGTTGGTGCTGGGATTCTGTGCCGCCAACGTGCTTTCACGCCCAACTTACAGGAAAAGGTGCCCCTGCAAACTTAATTCAAGTCTATTAATTCACCATATTAGGAGATGAGTCCGAGTGGCCTGAATATTGCTCCAATCACAAAGCAGCCTACGTACAGATGAACCAATCCCGTCTGCTCTGTGGTTATTTCCCGGTAGCCTTTCACGTGATCGTTGCCGCCTTTTCGATGTTTGAAGCAATCTTAAACATCATTACAGGCCTTATGAATTAACCCTTGACTGTGCGGGTATTCATCATCTCCTTGATACAGCAGATGTGTAAGTTTAGGATTATGTTTGCAGTTGATTATATATAACAGTGATGGGTTAATAGAATAGATAGGTGACACATCACCCTGCAGCGACCGTTGAATTATGAATACTACACCGTGAGCTCACAAACATCACTTTGGTAAGGTATGATGTGTTGCTTCTCCTTAGTTCTGCAATTTCAGAAGAATGTTAGATGCTAAATAAGCAACTGTAGTTTTCCTAACAATTTTCCTTGAAAGCTGCTCAAAAAGTCACTGCTCCCATCTTCACCACAGCTTTGAAAAGGAACTTAGTTCAAATGGGGATATAGAACTGAAAGAGACACGCCTCGAGCGACAAGTTAGGTCTTCAAAGCTAAGCGACGAACAAATAAAATTTTGCCTTAGAGTTGCCCGAAATTCGCCACACTTGAGACTTATTGCTTCGACTGTTACCTGGATGGAAGAAATCAACAAGAATTACTATGAGTTTGCAAATTTCCGTATTCCCAGAATTTCACGTAACCATAGTATTGAGACTTTACTGGACAGTTGGAGAGCAAACAATAAGGCTACGAAGATTATTTTGTCTGTTAGCCACAAACTGGTATTTGCAGCATAAGGAATCCAGAGTAGGGTCGGTCCTATATAGAGCAGGCATCTAGACATCTCAGCTCTAAACCAACAGTAGCTTGACAAACTGGAAAATGGACAGTGGAGTATATCAGAGCAGGTTTAATTGTTTAGCCTTCATCTGTGTATACCGACGGTAGCTGTGGGCTAATTCATTTTCCTGGTGCATATTGATGCTTTGAAAGTTATGAACTAATAATTATGGATAGAGTATTGTCAAGGAATTAGGCACGTCTTATTTTCAGTTTTTGATCAATCGCGATGGCCTGGGAAATAATCTGTCCGACTCACGGCCATGAGTTCGAGTTGGAAAACCAGACAGCGAAAATGAGCAGCAAGCACAATATCATTCTAATCCGCGTGAGACTACAATATAATTTGGGTTAGAGGAAATGATATGTAAGAAAACTCCTCGTGTGTGGAAGATTCCGACACGATCCGTAAACGCAAAGTAAAGATCAAAATATCCAATGATACAAGACAAGACCTAAAACTCCCTTACAGTATCTTGAATGGAAAAATTTCAGAGATGATCGATTGTCAACTGTGTCTAGTTGCAACGCTTCTTCCGATAAAGCAGCGTCCACACTGCTTTTGGAGGAACATGTATTATATGCAGGAAACGACCACACCAACCAGGCTATGAACGGCTTTGGCTTCACGCATGGACAGCTCGTGACAGTCCACGTCCTGTGCGCTGCAGGTATTTCACACATTTAGCCGCTTTGATAAGGCTATTATTGCCAAAACCTCATCACACCTATATGTGCCTCACATATGTGATCCTGTTCTGTCGAGCTTTGGCTTACACAATTCGATCCTTCGAGACTAGGCACCGCATCTCCTCATTCGAATTTCCTTCTGCAGAATTAGGAGCAGTATGCCAGCTTCTCGGCTAGGATTTCCTTGTTCATATTCCCCTTTCAGATTCGGCGCTTTCTTTGTTCCTCTGCTACTCAATAGAAAATGATTATTCAATCACGTGTCTGGTCTTGAAAATGGTCGCATGGGCTATGGCTACTCAATATTGACGTCGTTGTTGACATGATAAACATTCGAATATTAAACTTCGTTTACATCTCGACTTATCTTAGATCTAAATTCGACCAGAACAGATGAGTCTCCAATCATCGAATTACTAACCAGAAGAGACTTTCTTTTCTCTTGCCCCTTCGGATTTCAGCGACTCTTGCCGCCCTCTAAGCGCGCGCGACAGGAGCTTTCTATTTACAATATCATCCAATTTCAATCCCTTTCAATACATTATCCATTCAAAGATTGTCCTACTACACCATCCTCATGAAAAAACACGTCAAACCTGCATTTCACGCCCGAAGTTGATATCTAAGCCACATAAGCTTATCCTAGATTTGGGAACTCGTACCTGCATCGAAGCTTGATGGAACTGCAGTAGTCGGGCCCGATCAGCGTCTCGCCAACATGATTTCTGGATCTTACAGATACCACGGTATGGAGTGGTAAAGATCTACACTAGCGCTTGGGAACCAGAGGACCCTTACTCACCGGTATCGAGGAACTGGAGACGTCATTAGGCCGTTGAGTGGTGGCAGCGCGTGGCTATAGGCGCTCATGCGGGAACTCACCAACATCATCAAGCTTCGCAGGGCTGGCGTTTGTCTTCAGGCACCGGGGCATTTGTGTACTTTGTACCTTGTACCTCTGAGAGCAGCCATTTGAAAGGCTGGATGAACGAGAAGCGCTGGAAGATACTACGAGAGGATAGTGCCGTCGCTTCCATGTATACTGCACAGCAGCATCACACATTTCGACACGTTCCAATGGTTATCCGAAGTACTGGTATGCGTTGTAACGTTTTCCTACCTATACAGAAGCACGTTTCACACCCGCTCGAGGCAATCATCAGGGAGGCTCATCACAAGGTCACAGCAAGCATCCCGAGCAAATGGAAGCACCAACAAGGAGATTAATCATGAGCAACCTTATCTTGCTACCAGCTTTTGCTAAGGCTACTTCTACTTTTAGGTCTCCCTTGCTACCATATTTAGATGGGCGAATGGGGTTATTTCCTAAAACGCTGTCACGTTTTCGTCCCGAGTCACCCCAACATTCTATTTACGTCCGCATTTCGGTAAGCTCGTAGCGATATGAGCTTAATTGTACGTCGTCAAGTCTTGTTTACCCGGGCTTTCCTCGGTGGTGGTTGAGGTTTGAATGTGCTCAATAAGCGTGAAACTAACATGCTTTAGCACAGGCTCAGTTTCAGAGGACTAAGTGCTCTTAAGTTTGGAACAGTACAAACTTGTCTCAGGGTATTGATTTAGTCGTTGAAGCCATCACGTGGAAAGTATTTCTCTCTTGGCGGTACCTTACAGCTAGAATAAGAAGAAAACCCTGATTTCTGTACCTGGTACAAGTGTATTGGTAGGAAATTATGGCTTAGCATTGGAAGTGCAAGATCTATTCATTACACTCGCAAAAAAAACCTCTAAGTGATCATCTATGGGTGGAAAAGAGCTATTGTATATCTAATGAATATGATCTCTTCTTCCCACTTGTCAAATTTGCAACTTGACTAAAATTTTACCCCGAACTTTAAAAACATCGCAAGGTCTCAAATAAGAGATTAATATATGCAGCGAAGGCTAGAAACAGAAGTTTCAATGTCAGGTTTGCGTATTTTGTAGCTCAAAATTGACTGACATCCGTTCTTGCTAAGGGGAAGGAAGATTAGGAATAAAGGAAATTTATGTCATTGACGTTCTTGGAAGACCATATTGTATTCCTCAGCTAGATTAAGGAAACTCAGAACAAGCAATCAGATCGGCAGCGTGGCAGTTATAGTAAAATAAGAAATTTAAATCCTCATGGTTTCGGGGAAGTATTCTGGAGTACTATTGGATATTTGATTTGCAAATAAATTTGGAAATACTTCTTTAGAGCCTTGCTAACTCTGAAAGCATTTCTTCCGCGAGAACTTGAACATCAACACACTTCATGGAAACATGCATGATTTTGTGCAGTCTCCGCATTGTGTATTCGCCATGGTGCGGGCATCTGTGCACCAATATTCAGCTCACGGGAGCTCAACCCCCATATAGCATAACTTCACAAACGGAAAGCTAATGTATAAATCACTTATGTATATGCCGATGTTCAACCCTAAGACATCCTGCCTCTCCACTTCCTTTCCTGAATCACCACCACGCCCGGCTCATAGACTTCATATTACCCTAGCATCCAAAATATCCTTTGAGAGCCTCCTCTACCATAAAGATTTTGACTTCTTCGAAGATATTTCTCTCTATAGAAGTGGTAGACTCAGTGGAAACTGTTTCGTAAGATGCTGATACTCTTGCAATAGAATGTATAGGGAGCTTTAGGAAATCGAAAGTCTCCTGATTGGAGATTGGAGGCTTCTGGAAGGAATGGAGGGTTATTGCGTAGAGATACATCAGCTAGAGTAAACTAAAATGCTGATAAGCTAGTATGTTCTATATTCGAATGGCACGTGGGATGAGCGCCGGTGAATTACCCTTTCGTATGATATATTTCTCTTCGCTCTACTCATTCTTTAGTGTTTGTCTTTGTATTTTCGGGATCTTGGTCTGAGGAGAATTCCGCATTTCAAATCATAGCTAGGTATAGTGTCTGGTTTTGACGTTTCTTTGAGACGCGTTGTTGATGTGAGTGTAATATGATACTGGAATGATTTTGTTTGTATGCATTAGAACCAGTCAATACGAAAATACTACGTAACCCGAAAATTATTCAGCGATCAGCACCTGTCCGGATTCAGAAATTTCAAGCCTTGCAAATTTTTCATCTTACTTTAGCGATCGACTACGCTTCATTGTTAAGATATGAGAAGAATTGAAGTCATCCAAGGGAAATTAGCCACACTTGCAACCCGGTCGCAGCGGCCACATCTATATCCAGCGCTGTAGAAGTGATCAACCAATTGAACCAGCTCTATGATAGTTCTACTTTGTAGCTTATTGTTTACGAGAGCCGAGAAGTGAATATCCCTGGCAGCCAAAAATACAGATACCCGCCGCAGGCAATTACCAGCCCAGAAGAGCCGGGGATACGCTTAGGAGAGCAGATCACATGCGAGGACAAGAATCAGAATTCGAATTACTTGAGGGTCCCATGCGTTAGCTATGTAAGACTAGGCCTCATGATGAGAGATTTAGTTTATATGCTTGCTGTCTCAGAAAGAAGGTTTCTTGGCGTGCACTAAGCGAGCACGGAAAAGGGGTAAAGCCTAACTCTAAGATCAGAAGTAATGAGTAGCTAAGCCGCAGCCATGTATTCCATAGTTGATTTGAAACTTGCCTTTAGGATAGAATTAGTATCTTTGTATTTGATTCGTTTGTGGTATTAGCGACTAAGATGAGCTAGCTGTTACAATGTATTACTCGTACACCAATATTTAGACGAAGCGAACTTTATTACAAGGAGATCTACCGACAACAACTTGAAGATTGAAAGAAGACTAATTAGATTATTACCTGGGGATCAAATAACTATGAACAAAAGCCCTTGAGGGATCAAATGCTGTCTTGTTTTAAAGAAATGTGTTGCTGCAGATGATAAGTCAAGTGCATAGAATAGAGTGACTAGCTAGAAGCGGTTTCGTCAGGACTTACGTTGTAAGTTATGTCGCCGAACGATATGTATCACTTCGACAACGCTTCAAACACTTCCAGAAGAACCATGCATTCTTGCTTCATTTGGACAACGATGCGGGTTATTGTATGGATCATGTCAACCCCGAACCATGAACTCCAACTATGGTTTAGCACGCCTTGCTAATTAAGCCTTCCAGCATTAATATTTTAGTGTTGCATAGATTCGTGCATCACAAGGTCCCAAGACTTTACAAGCTCAGAGTAACGCGACGGTATCGCAATGAAGTAAACCGCATTTCAAGCAGTTGCCCAAAAGCGATATTTGTTTAGAGTGAGGTCAGCCATTGTCAATCTCCGTGAAACCAGAAACCCTATCTCCAGTTTTCAAACTAACTTAGGAATCTATCTCAGTTTGAAATTGCTTGAAAACCACGAAGCACTAACAAGTTTAAAAACACGTATTTAAATAAACACATCCCTAATTTATGTGACGATCACGATTCTTAAGGTAAGTAGTGCACAATATGAGGCGAATCAATATAAGATTCAAAGCTAAAGATCTAAATACAGTCAAGAAACAGGAAGGCTACATAGAAAATAAAATTCGGCCTCGGTGCTGGAGTGGCTGATAAATCACGGGGTTGGTCACGAGGTCGGGCTGACTTGACGGCTGGCACGTGAGGTCCGTGATATTACTAACCTTCCTCAGTGTCAAGTAGCCAGTCTATGAATATCCTAAGAGTATTTATATCTTTACATTTGTCTTTTATATTTATTATGCTACTTTCCGCTCGCTAAATAACTATACTTATAAGCACTTTATTATAAACATCGCTTAAAATGAACATATTAAATAGTTCTAGATTAATAACCTTAATCATAATTCTATAATATCTCTTGATTAAATAATGAATCTTAAACTAAATCTGAAAGAGATGCCTTTTCAAGGAAACTTTAAAGATCATGCCTTTTACTTACTTGATAAGTCCGAGATTGTCCAAAGGAATAAGTTAATCTAAATATATATGCCACATAAAGCCTTCATAGGGTGGACTACCTCAAGATCATGAGGGTGACCACCTACTACTCGCTTAGCCGTGAACACTGGTAGAGTTGGATTCTTCCTCTTTCAGCGGAGAATTTGGATTGTAAGAGAAGGCTTCCTTCAATCACGGCTAAATCAACTTTAGGTTAAACGACTCCTGAATTCTGCATCCTTACTCAGCCTCTTGGAGCCTGGTGCTACCCTGCCACAATAAAGATGCCAAGGTCGAAGTAACTTACATTCTAAGCCTTCACGGAAAATTAAAGTAGCCAATCACACTCATATGAAAAGCCAGATTATAATTTAGGAAGCTTGCGCATATACGCGTTTTAATGACTTGCTTGGATATCGAAGATGCCGCTGTCGTCCGGCGCTGCTGCAAGTTATTGCGACGGGCATACTTTGCAAATCCTATCTTCCATCACGAAGCCATGTCAAAATACCTCAGAAATGATAATAATGCAAAAGCCCCAAAGATTCCCAAATATAAATATGAGCTCAATATCCACAATGAGTGACATTTCCTGTGACAAAAACGTCTTCTATACATCTTTCATACACCTCAATCTTTCTTATATATCGTGGAACCTGCCAAGTATAAGTCATTCACGAAATGCTTCTCAAGCCAGCTGTCTTTGTGATTGTTCTTGCTAGTGTAGCTAAGACTTTAGCAACCCCACTTGCATTTCGCCATGCCACCAGAGGCGATAAGGGATTCACTGTCAACGAGAAGGGTAACTTCCACGTTGGATTCTCTGATGATCGAATCAATATCGGTACTATACATCCTCAAGAAGTTATGAGATCTTTACGGGACCATTGTTCTACAGCAGGCACCTGCGAGGACTCCTGGGAAGTGGACACTTTGCTCCCGGCAGAGGCTAAACTACGCGTTTCAATTCCTGAAGCCCAATATGGAGCCGATATTATGGGAGGCTTGATCGCCGAGCTTGTTTGCATCGCAGGAAGTCAGGAGGTTTTCAAGAGAAAAATGAAGGAGACTGAGCAATTCCCCTCTTGCCCTATGGTAGCTTCTCTTTCTCAAAGCTCTTGTGGTTCCGCACCCAAGGGTGACACCATTCGGACGAATTTGTATTACTTTCCCAAGACAATGTTCGTTTCGTACAAGCCCGAAGGTGTAGATGTCCCACCCTTGATCAAGGTGAGCCTGGAGTTGATAGACGGTGATGATGGTTCCATGGGAGGACTCTGTTCCGCCATGACTACGCTTGGGTCAGCATTACTTGTAAGTACTTCCCCATGAGATGTTTGATACGCCCAAGCAATTAACAACAGTCCAGGGACCGATAGGCAGTATAGCAGATGGCTTGTTTTCGCTCGCCAACTTAGTTTGCACTGAATGATTAAATTATTCCTAGGGGCCTCTTTGATTTTGGTCAGTGGTCTTTTCATCATTTGTACATCTTATGACAAATGACTTGTTACACTAGGCGGCTTTTCATAAGGAGTCTCGACTACTTCTTTTGAACGATAAGGACAAGGGATTGAATCATCAGGTGTCCGGCGTTATTTAGGGTTTCATTTGAAATTGGTTGTGCGTTGGATAATTATTCTTTAGAATATAAAGGAGAATATTTTCGACATCTTTGCAAACACTCGAAAAATCCCGCGACACAATATGTGCAATATGATCCTGAAGCCAAAGCTAGTGAAATTCAGACAACGATACTTACACGTGGTTTTCGGAATACATGACGACTCGGCTTGGCCTGTATCTAGTGTTCTAATTCAACGTGATTGTAGGTAGTAGATCCCCTCAGCATGATACCAACAGTTTTGATCCGCATACCCGCTATACAAGCTGACCACAGACCACTCTGCTGGATTGTCAAAGAAATTTGGTCGTGTAATGCGATGTAAAGTACAATTTATCAGTTATCTAAGCTTCAATTCGTATTCTAGAGTCAATCGATTGTTAACGCTTGTCCATTCTTTATATTTGCGAAGAATAATGCTTAGACTGCTCTCTAGCTCCAATGACCTTTTACCATAGTAACACTACCTTATTGAGGGTAATATCCGCCTCTTGATCCTTGATCTTCTTATTCAAAATTATCTCTTTTGGCAGCCTTGATAATATGAAAGCCGAACTTCCCATACCTATTAAGTTACTTACTGACAGAAGCCTTAAATCACTGAGCGAATGAAGCTTTTTCGCGTAATACATGCTGCGATTAGGCTTATGAGGTAACCCGCGTTACCAATCGTGTTGACAAGGTTGCGGTGAACCGAAAGGGCACGGAATTATTTTCGTAAATTTCTACGCCTGAAATTTCAGCAAGATGCCCATGGAAGTTGACATATGGAATGTATGCAGGGAAAATTTCTGTATATAAGCTATTGAGTTTCGGTCATCCATTTACAAATGCGAAATGGGAGACCAGTTGTAGCTCTTTTTTGGCAAAGATTGTGTATTTCACTGCAAGTTATGAAGTTAAACCTACACGAACTTTGCCGCTGATACAAGAACCGAGACACCCTTGACGGCAACGTTTTTGCCATACAAACCTCTCCTTTTTATTGCCTTAGGCCGCACCACATTTAGGCTCATAATCGCTTCTATTCACCGTTTATTATATCATAAAAATGCTCCACCGTCACCGCTCCCGTTTCTATCCCTTTTCCTCCTCGGCGGACTCTGACTCTGACTCTGACTTGCACTCGCACTCGCACTCGCACTCGCACTCGCACTCGCACTCGCACTTCCGCCAACTCTTGCCTTCGTATCTCCTCTCCGAGCCTCCTATGGCGGCCAATTTATTTTATCAATAGAGCGATATGTAGTATACCGTCCATTGTGATAGATGAATAACCGCAGCTTATATACCATGGAGTTTTCTATATTTATGCACTTTATTAATAGCAATTCATTTTTTCCTTTAAGCAACCTCACTTTGTTTTCTTTGACATTTGTTATACATAATAATATAGCGCAGCTTTCTAGGGAAGATAACAGAAGATTGGTTATATTTATAAAAGAGAGCTTATGCTAAATTGTCAAAATAGTAATAGCTTAACTAGAAGGATCATTAGTTAGCATATTTTACTTGTATAAATTAATGACTTAAGGACTAAGAGAATTAAATCAGTCATTACTAGAATTATAGATTGCTAAGTCATGATCAATTTCCGCCGTACGCGAGAGGGTCTGATTGATGAGATAAGGGATTAGGGCCAAAGGAAGCACCGACGTCATGGCATCAATATTGCACGCCAACCTCTTTGATCACAAGAGGCTGAATGAAAGCTATGGAAATAAACAAGGTCCAGGTTAGCTGCCAATCCCATCCTGCTCTTTCACCACAAACTATGTCAGCCAAGCCTCTTTCCCCAGACCCTGAATACAGGTTTCAACCACACCCAAAAGAGATAATGAATCTCCACCATTCACAGCCCCGACAAAGTATCTTTGGGTTTGGGGTGAACCACTTCCCTGCATTGGGGTTTGGCAACAGGTCGGAAAGCGTGCAACATGACGTTCCCAACCAACTTGTGATCAGCCACTCCTTGCGTCGCATCTGTTCGCTTGGTGCGGGCCAGACCCCCTTATTCCGAACGACAAAACTGGTTTCTGTGGCTGAAGTCGGATGGGATGACGAGTGTGTGCCATCACCCTCGATCGATCACGATATTGCTCCAATCCCAATTCATCTATAACTACCTCCTTCCCCCGTCCTACTATATCTCAAT
>Ga0247807_10000672_pt1 | contig 21495 bp, 19 predicted proteins | sample UWRJL074202C1_FD_179931 | JGI IMG/M metagenome (GOLD analysis project Ga0247807, IMG submission 179931) | Plant litter microbial communities from Arlington Agricultural Research Station in Wisconsin, United States - UWRJ-L074-202C-1 | ecosystem: Environmental > Terrestrial > Plant litter >...
GAAATCGGTCTAGGTGTGTAGGAATTGTATTTTATGATGTTAGATTAGAAGGCTTCTTTGATAAGCTCTGATCTCTAATTCAAACACAACAGGCCCAAAAGTCCACGTAAGACCTGTGTCAACACTCCCTGGATACCTGAACAATGACCCTAATTTCCGAGGTCGAGATGGAATCCTCGAAGAGATTAATATTCACCTGAAGAAGTATAGTCGTATTGCCCTTGTAGGCTATGGAGGGATTGGGTAAGAGAAACCCATTTTTCTTCTGTGTGCTATCGGTAGCTAATACAGAGGTGCATAGCAAAACCCAAATAGCAGTTCATTTCGCCCATAGTTTTCGCTCGGATAATCCAGATTGCCATATCTTCTGGGTTTATGCCGCTACCACTCAAAATTTTACCGACTCCTATAGAAAAATTGCCAAAAAATTTGCTCTTCCTGGTAATGACGATGCAAAACTCGACACGCGAATTCTTGTCCGGGAATGGCTAGAAAAGAAAGAAAGTGGAAAGTGGCTACTGATTCTCGACAATGCAGACGACCGAAAGTTATTTTACCCACAACATCACGATCCATTGAATGACGAAGAACTTCACCGATACATATTTACTTACCTCCCAAAATGTATCAAGAGTCGTGGTTCTATGATAATCACGACACGGGATGGTAAACTAGGCAGAGAGCTGCTAGATGGCGAAGATCCGATCTGTGTTGGGCCTTTGGACAAAACAAATGCAGAACATTTGCTTCGAGCAAAGGTTAGAACAGAGAAATGGAACCTTGGAGCTGCTGAGACGCTACTGGCTAGTTTGATGTATACACCACTTGCGATCACTCAAGCGGCAGCATACATAAATTGCAACTATGATGTGTCTGTTCAAACGTACTTGGAAATGTTACAGAAAAGCCACTCAAGCATGGCAGCTGTTTTGGGTGAAGATCTCCGTGATCACAGAAGGCAGGCCGGTGTAACAAACGCCATCTTCAAGACTTTGAAGTTATCTTACGAGTACATTCGCAACAGTCCAGATCAGCATTATCGAACAGCAGCAGATGTTCTTTCACTTATGGCGATTCTTGACAGTCAATCCATCCCTGCAACACTTTTACTGAAAGGCAACGACATAACACCGAACGAAAGGGCTGCGATTCAAGTCTTAAGAGACTTTTGCTTGATTCGAAATCGTGATAATCACTGTTCTTTACATCCACTGGTACAATTATCTATTCAAGAATGGCTAAGATCCCGAGGCGAGCTTCTGAGGTACCTAGAAGACGGACTTCTCTTGATAGGGAGAAGATTTCCATGGTACGACGACTCTGTCGAGAATAGAATTATCTGCTCCAAACTACTGTCTCAAGCACTATACGTTCTAACATATCAGTGCAAAGATCAAGTGGCTCGTGCAGATCTTCTGCACAATGTTGGAGGTTTTGAAAAAGAGCGCGGAGAGTATGATACTGCTCTCAAGCACGCTAAAGAATGCCATGTGATAAGATGTGCGGAGTTAGGAGAGAATTGTGAGAAGACGTTAGAGACAGCATATCTCATAGGCCAAGTTTTGTGTGAATTGGGAAATTATTCGGAAGCAGAAATCCAACATCGATATGTGCTGGAGCATCAATCAAGGATTCTCGGCCAGGATCATCAAGTCACAATATCAAGTCTGGGCGAGCTAGCTGGGACTTTGAGTCATCAGGGAAAGTATAAAGAAGCAGAAAGCATGCAGCGTTGCGCTCTGGATGGTTATATGAAAACTGCCCCCGAAGATTGGGTACATATATCAATCAATCTCAACAATTTGGGGCACATGCTAAAAGAACAAGGAAAATATGATGAGTCTGAAAAGATCCTTCGTAAAGCACTAAACATGTACGAGACTTCTTCCGGTATGGAAAAACGAGAAGGCCTAATTATTATTAATAATATAGGTGTAGTGTTAAGGGATCAAGGGAAGGGTGTCGAAGCAGAAAAGATGCACCGACAAGGATTGGAAGGAATGGAAAAACTCCTTGGCAGAGACCACCCAAACACGCTGAATTACATTACCAATCTAGCAGTGGCTTTAGATACTCAGCAGAGATATGTTGAGGCTGAAGAGTTGCATCAAGAAGCTCTAAGAGGAAGCGTGGCAACCCGTAGAGAGAAGCATCCAGATACGCTTGCAACTGCTGATGCTCTAGCGTGGAATCTTCATGACCAAGGCAAATATGAGGTGGCAATTCCTTTGGTTAGAATTACTGGAGAAGCCAAAGTACAAGTTCTTGGTGCTAATCATCCCGAATCCATACTTTCCCGCCAGTGGCACGCCGAATGGCTCAAGGAATTACAGAAACGCCAAAAAGATTCACCCATCCGGAAGAGAGGCCGGAATAAAATATCCGTGCTTCAGAGAGAATGTGGAGGTCGAGTGTTAGAGAAGGATATACAAGCACGTAAACGCTCGCGACACGAGGACTTGTAAGTTCTTATATGATTCTGCCAAGGTTTGGTCACACGTAAGGGGAGGGCACAAAGAAGACTATTCAATTCAAGGAGGCAGTATATGCTCCCAGGGGTTATACGCGAGTTGGTGACTCCACTGGTTAGACGCCAAACAAAAAGTCCGCCATAATAGCTCTAGTGTTAAGAAAGCTAACATAGGCAATTTAGTTTTAATTTCCTTAGATTCCAGACGGTAGCCGCCATCGCTAGTGATTGGCAGGGCCATGTTCTTCTAATGAAGGGATGATGTTTGTTGAGCCAAAATCCAAAAGATCATCTGATTATGCAAGTGAGAAATATATCCTATCCTATAATTGTTGGATCATCAGGCATTGCGTGATAAGCAACGAGGGATGGCAGAAAGCACAGAGTGTAAACTGTGTGAAAGTATGTGTCTCACAGTATACCAATATATTCAACTAGCAGAACGCCGATCTTTCCACTATTTGATTATACTGGTATACACTGAGTTTTACCAACCACATAACCTAGTTCGTGGCAGTATGAGTCATCGTAGAGTGGAGGAGCAAGGGAAAATAACTAGGCAAAGTAAGTTGGCAAGGCAAGGCAAACCTCTAATCGCTTGGTTTGGTCTATAACTAAATAATCAATCAATCAATCAATCATGGAAAATGATTTACCAAACCAGTGTGTTCAGGAATATTGGTCATGTTCTCTATCGGGTATAATCAGCGAATGGAAAAAGAAGTTGCAATTACATTTTTGCAGCTCTTTACCACTACGAGACAAAGAAGCAAGTTGACCGCTATCCATGCGGTCCTTTTCTGTCCTCGAGCTTCCTTATATCTCGAGGCTAAATACTTGCGAATCTGATATAAGTCGAGATATGAATCCATGTAACCAGACTCGGCATCAGCGGTGCGGTGATGAAGTACAAATTGAGCCATAGACACTACCCTAGTTGTGAGATGATGAACGCACTGTCGAACATAAATACCGCCTTGCTAATGGAAAACGTGTGTGGCTGCTCGAGCGCTAGTGAGTCACGGACAGGCACAAAACGAGGTCGGTCGGAGCCTGCAAGAAGTGGATTGCCTAAATACAAGAATCTAAAGCTAAGGAGAAGAAAGGAGAAAAAGAGTACTACGTAAGAGGCTTCCCTTCTCTCCTCTTAGTCATGGTCACAAGGCAACAGCCACGTGTCGAGTGTCGAAACACCGGAAAGGAACCATATTTCACCAAGCAGCTGCACCAGCGATGTATTCACACACCGCGTCAATGTTCTGACGCCATATACGAACGAAGAAAACAGTACGAAAGCCCGAGGCTTAGATCTCAGTTTTCCTGGAGTAGTCCGCTTTGATAATTTGTATACTTTACCGTCGAAGCCTACGGCTGGTTTTCCCAGTACAAGGGATTGCTTTTAAAACATCTACGATGGTACAGCCCCAAAAGTACTGTACCCTGTCAGCAGGGGAGTTCCGACTTGAACAACATATAACTAATGCGATATGCTAGTAAAACAAGATATTAAAAGATCTTAATGCTTGCTAAAGTAAGCTGAGTATAGGAATATTTTTTTTTTACTCTTTTATGGTCTTATAGTTGTGTTTCTAAAGAGTTGAGTTTCCTCTGCAAAAAACAGGGTATAACACTTATGCTGCACCTCCGTAAGGGGCGGTGCAGCCCCTGAAATTTTAAACTTTCTGCCTTTCTGGCCTTACTGGTGCCTATCGAGGAGAAGGCATCATCCTATATAAGTTATTGGGATACTTCAAAGGCCTATATACCTGGCAACGCACCATTCATCTATTGGTTGGAGAAATAATTCGCTCCTTCAGCGTCCTTTCCCAGTGTGGATTGTAGTATCGTCAAGATGCTCTGCCCAATATGCGACAGCATAACGCTCCCCAAATTAGTGTTAAAAGGAGGGTTCCGCCATTATTCCAGCTTGGCTGATCTTTCTGAATCAGTTCGACAAGGTTGCGAAATGTGCGCTTTACTCCAGGATAGATTCTGGGCTGAGAATGGAGAATTCTCGTATGGTAAACTTAAGAAAAAAGACCGGACAATGTCCTGGCAATCAAAACGTGAAGAGCGGGCGCACTTCATAGCGAAACTTAACCGTGATGAGATTCTTCGTAAAGGACCTTTGATTTTGCGGCTCGCGGGAGCACATCGCATAAAGGCTGGGCAAATTCCTCCAGAGAGAGTCAAGGACGTCGAAATCTTATTAGAGGACTTTTACAAAGACGAGACTGGCAGCTATCAATTTCAAAGTTACTTTGAGTTATTCGCAGACTTTGGTTAGTTGTCTAGATAGAACAATTGAGCATCTGAGAGGTACTAATACAACGGTAGATTCTCCATTTGATTTTGCTTTCAAGGGCAAGCCGCTAGAAACGAGCTCCCTTGAGACACTTACATTAGCTTCGACCTGGCTTGACATTTGCATCCAGAGCCATCACGCATGTGGCAGGCAGACCCCGCAACCATTGCCGACTCGACTGATTGACGTAGGAAGTTTAGAGAGTGGCAAAAGTCCTTTTCTCCTCCAATCCACGGGAGGACAGCTGGGAAACTGGTTCGCACTGAGCTACTGTTGGGGAAAAGCTCTCCCTTTCAAAACCGAAATCGAGAATTTGAAACAACACATGCAGGAAATTCCTCTAGACCAGCTGCCCGCGGTGTTCAGAGATGCTGTCCACATCACTCGAAGACTTGAGTGCCGTTATCTTTGGATTGATGCGCTCTGCATCATCCAGGATTCTCCCGACGACTGGAAGACTGAAGCTGCGCAAATGCATAGTATATACTCAAACGCGACATTGACGATTGTAGCGGAAGCCGCAATTGACCCTACCTACGGAATATTCGCCAGCGGAGACTCCCGAAGACACAACTTTGATCGGGCTGTCGCGCTTTCATGTATTACGTCCGACAAAGGTCGCAGCATGAAAGCACGTCCAGCTTTACCATCGAGTATGGGGTCGAAAAGCCCGGTAAGTCAAAGAGGCTGGACACTACAGGAGGATCTCTTATCGCCAAGAGTATTAAGATTCTCGGCGGAGCAAGTTTTTTGGGCTTGTCAAAAATTTAGATGCTGCGAGGCCGCGCCTACGACTGACGATTGGGAGCAAGATCTATATTTTCGAAGATTCGGAACCAAGAATTCCTTTTTCGATATGAATGTGGGTGATACTGAGGAGGATATCTATTTCAGGTTCTGGAATGTGGTAGTAGTGAATAGCTTTACCAGAAGAAGCCTTTTTAAGCAGACAGATACCATGTTCGCGGTCGCAGGACTGGCCAGGGAAATTCAACGACATACTGATTCTGCATATATAGCTGGACTTTGGTCGAAAAACTTGCCAGAAGGTCTACTGTGGCAAGCATGTCGCAGTGGCAAGCGGCCTAGTGGGAAGGAAAGTTATATTGCCCCTTCTTGGAGCTGGGCATCAATGACCTTCAATGTACCAGACGGAGACAGCAGACCGCAAACTTATCAGTTCCTCAAGCATATGGAAGAGACCGCTTACGACTCAGAAATAATTGCTGTGGTGATTATGCCCTCTGTTACAGAGGATCTATATGGCCAAATCGAGTTCGGGTTTCTAGTGATTGCTGGGAACTGGCGATGTGTCGATGACTTCAAAGAGCTTCCCACACCATTCTATGAAGATTGGAACAATACACGCAGTATGTGGGATAAGGAATCAAAGCAGTCTGATTTGCTGCTCCCTAAGCAGATTGTTTGTAACTTAGATGAGGGTACCACTTGTATTATCGGTGACGAACTAAATATTTTTGGCCAAGGCAATTTGTACCTCCAAATTCTTCCAAATGTACTTGGAGTTATCTATGCCTTGATTCTGGCCCCCGCAGAACCGATTGAAGGGAATGAAGTTTATCGGAGGATCGGAATTGCTCAAATCCCAAAAGATGACGGAATGGCTGATGGCTGGGAATCAGCAGTCTTTACGATTGTTTAATTTATTACTTGTGGTCAGTTTCGTAGCTAGTAAATATGCTCCTCTATGAGCAAAACTCTTCCTTCTATGCTTTACCCTATCACTGAGATTGCCTGCTGAATCCGGCCAAAACTGACCAGACTATATTAAGTTGTATTCCAGTAATTCAGAGAAGTCCGCCTTGTATCAAGAGTAAGGCACGTATGTCACCATGAAATATACGGAAATATAATACGTGAAAGGCAATCACCCCAAGACGCAGTCCCAGGTACTAAGGAGATATGGGAGTAAGACTCGATTTTTAGGTGGCCGGATATGCGCTCCAAGGATTTCTTAAGAAAAAAAAAAAAAAAGAATCTGGATAAAAACATAGAACATGAGAAAAGGAAATTCTACTTGTGAATCGAAGTAGCCATGTAGTTTCATCAGTTCTTCGTAACGAACTACGGTACCTATTTCAGCACTAGAAGCTTACTCCCAACACTAGACTCGGTTTTGCTCTTCCAAATAGGACGTACGTCCTGCATCCAAGTACTCAAAATGAGCCGCTGAAGGGACGTGACCAGTCTTCGACTCTACGCCGATCATAAACGTCTGGAAAAGAGCCCTTTCTTTCACGACTATTAACACGCTCCGGAATGTTGCATGAACTGTTGCTTTGATCCTCGAGAAATGCTAATAAATGCTACGAAGAAGAGTAGTCCGCACAAGTACAATGAGGTTCTCATCTACGTCAGAACGATGTATTTTTGAAGGGATCCTGTTAAGGATTCGTAGGAGCCGGCTTGGTTTCCATAAATAGAGTCGTGCAAAGTTGACAACTTTAGAAGTAGGGCAGGTTAAGACTCAGCGCAGATTACCTGAATTATTATCGCTAAGGATGGTGTTGTGGCCTCAGGCACACATCCCCATTAGTTAGCTGTACCTAGATCTCTCCCTACGGAGAGCTTCCTTCCCTAGACTTATCACAATCCAAGACCCTTAACACACTGAAGAGCCTCTCCTTTTGTTCATATCGAGAGTACAGGTCCTTGACAGATGGTGTCAACATAGGACAAGCGTGCGACATCACCCACTTGACTATGCGAGCTAATTGGAACCTGATCAATTCTAAACGCAATTGACTGTTGTGAGACTCTACCGAATGCCAGAGACAAGAGTGTTAAGAGAGCCCCGAGATAGCCCATGTGCCGCCCCTTGAAGCAATATTAGTGGGGTATTATTTTAGGGAGAGAAACATAATTAACTAGCTTCCACTCATACTGCCCGAAGTTCCCAGAACAACCGCAGACTGCCCCACATACCTCTGGAAGCCTCCTCCAAAATTGGGAAACCTTCGAGTTTGTTGGTTGAATTTGAGAATCTAATCCACTTTTCCTGGCTGAGAACCGAAACCACCGAAGCCATGAAGGCGCCAAGGCAGATGGTAGCGAGTGTTGCAACAAGACCATTGATGGTAAGAACTTCACTAGGCTATGTATCTTGAGATTTACCATCATAGATGTATGAAACGCCAATCATCGCTGTGAGACTTGCTAGGGCCGTTGCTGTAGCCAGTATATTTAAATACCACCAACGTAAAAGAGAAGAACGGGGCTTTGTGATTGGAGGGTCCAGAGGTTTAAGGACTATTGGAGATCGCCCATTGGACGCATGGTAACATCCTAACTGCTTGATTTCATCCTTATTGCCGTTGGAGCCGAATGAACGGCGTTGATTTTGATCGAAAGGTTCCAGGTCGTGTCAATATCCCACATGAGCCCGTAATATTATATCCTGCGAGCTCAACAAGCTTGATATCTGAGGACTTTCAATCAGGGTACAATTGGCACACCGTAATTGTTAACTTTTGGTGCTATATACTGATGCTCCTCCATTTCTCCATAGTTGGGTGGTTTCTGTTGCCATGGTTAAGGAATTATGAATTCGCTAGTGAAACCAATTTGGGCAAACCTACCTCAAGATAGCCCAGCGAGACACGCCAAGGTTGGTGGTGGACATGGATGATAGCCTAACCGCCATTAATATTCGAAAAATCACAGTTTAGGATATCAATAATGGATTATTATCTATGGAGAACAGCCCGCTACTAGCGTAAGTGTAGGTATAGAGTAGCTGCGGAGAAATGGCAAGCTAAACCACTAGCCAATTGGAGTACTCGACGCTCAGCCTCGTCTTACAGCTTCAAGTGCCGATGCGACCCACGGTCGAACATAATAAAGGAAAAATAACGCAAGACGATCAATGGTTCCGCTAGCCTTTTTGAGCAATATAGTACCAGGTCTTCAGTTAATATTGTTGTCTGTCCTGAATCTTGTTCTGCATATCCACATACCGCTAGCAAGCTCTCAAATGAAACGAATATCACACAAGCCACTGCCGCTCTGCTCAAATAGCACAGCACAAGAGCAACCACCAGACACTCAAACTCGCCAATCAGTTACAGATGTTAATAATGAGTTACCAAGCACGATGTTTCCCAGTTATAGATTGGGATCTCCTTCACAAGTGGTATATAGACAGTCTCGTCAACCAGTTGAACATGGTTACCAGGAGTTCGCGGGAATGAAATTACCCAGCTATGGATCTGGATCTCATTCAGAAATCCTACCTAGGGAAGCCCCAGGTATAACGTTTCCCAGCTATGGCTTTGGGGTTCAATCCAACGCAAGTCCATCTGCTCCATCCTTTTTGGCCAACCAAACAACGGCTTTTCGTAGTCTTTCCAGGTATTCAGAAACAGAAATTTCTAACACTGCATCGGTGAATGTGGCCGCTGATAAGGAGCTCGATATTTTACAGCGCAGGTCTCCCAGCCCACAGATGAGGAAGTTAGGTGATACTTTATTCCAATACAAGCCTTTAGACTCGACACAAAGTCAGATTCGTCTGCTGCGTGTTCTTCCGGGGTTCTATACATCATACATTCAATGTGAGGTTTTTGAAGCCTCTTTAGCAAGCCCGCGCCCTTATATAGTATGTTTGGACAATTGTTTTGTCATAACCTCTGCTATAGCTATTAAACTAATCCTGAGGCTAGGCACTATCCTACTGCTGGGGAGATACGGAAGATACACGAACCATCGGTCTAAATGGATACGACTTCGCCGTTACCGAGAGCCTCTGGTCTGCACTTTTCAACTTTCGGTCTATCACCCATGCGGTGATTCTGTGGGTCGATGCTGTGTGCATCGACCAACTTAATGTGGATGAACGCAATGTGCAAGTTCAGGCAATGACCAGAATATACAACCAAGCATATGAGGTAGCTGTCTGGTTAGGTTCTGAAGCTGAGGAAAGCAGTAGTGCCTTGAACTTTCTTCGTGAAATCAATACTTTAAACATAATGCCATCCAGGGATCAAAAGCTGAGGGAGACATTCAAAGATCCAGGTCGCCTCTCACAACTCCAAGCTGTGGTATGCTTGTTTGAAAGAGACTATTGGAATCGTCTATGGGTGGTACAAGAAGTGCACAGTGCTAAGAAGATTAAAGTCCATTGTGGATCAACGTCTTTGCCGTGGACCTATTTTACAACAAGTTCATCTCTGTTCCGCCTCCATCTAAACAACCTGGCAACTTTAATGCAGGAAAAGGTTTCCGCTACTGGCTACACATGGGCTACCATTTTAAGTAATCATGGACCTGCTCGTCTATGGGACATGCGAGAGGACTCTCCAACAAAGCTGCTTCCCTACTTAATATTCCATAGATCTAAAGCTTGTGCAGACGCTCGTGATAAAGTATTCGGACTTCTAGGAGTACTGTCACTCCATGAAAGGTCACAAATCATTGTTGATTATAGCATGTCTATCCGTGAAGTCTACACCAATGTTGTTGAGTATGTTCTCCGGACGACGCGCAGGCTGGATGTTATTTGTGCTTCCATCCACTTTCCCTGGCACCAAAGCCCAAAGGCACTACCAACTTGGGTTCCAGACTGGTCTCAAACCAGTGCACAGCCTCCAATAAGCTATCTATTTCCCCGAAAATTCACTGCATCTTGCGCTAAGGATGTCAATTATAGTTATTCTCACCACCGCAGAAGGCTTCAAATTACTGCTATCCCCATTGACGAAATTCATCATTGTGGTACCCACCTTTCACCTCCTAGGTCTCTGAATACTATTTTGATTGTCATGTTCCAGTGGCGACTCAAACTCCTGGAGTTTGTAGGCAGGGGTCCGAACAGCATATCTGCACATGAAGCCTTCTGTCGCACTCTATGTTTTGACCGTGATCAGCATAAAATCTCCCCTCGTGAGTTGTTAGACTGGACTTACCACACCTTCGCCAACTTACTTCAAGAGAGGTACCATCATCTAGAATTGGACGAGCAATTGAAGTTCTACGCCAAAATCCGGACGCCTGATAATGCACATTTTCAAAATCTGATTTTCGAGGACTACTTTGCTGATGCTATGACTGGTAGACGATTTCTCCTAACTTCAAATGGCTTATTCGGTCTTGGAACTGGCGCTGCTCGATCGGGCGATATTGTTTGTGTCCCACTTGGCTGCTCCACTCCTGTTATTTTGAGGAAGGTCGGTGATGGATATAGGTATGTTGGAGATGTCTATATTGATGGCTACATGTACGGTAAAGCTATCGAGGAGATGGAAAGGGGTGTCCTTAATAGACAGCCGCGTTCCTTCTTACTCATCTAATAGGTACAGCGTGAAAGAAGATGTTAACATCATTGATTCTTTCTAGTACTACGTTTATCTACATCCTATCTGTCTTACGATAGGTAAAGCTGCATTATGATAAATAAAGTAGTCTCGAATGCGTATACTTGATACTGAGGCGAGTCCGAGGCTATAGTATCCTCATTATGATGACATCGATGATGGTTTAAACATTGTAATTTGACACCAGCCAGAGATACAAAATGAAGTATCGGTTTGGTAAACATCTATTCCTGCTAACAGATACGATATTCTATAATGTTTTAATGCTATAACTCTGTTTACATTGCCCAAACTACAATACTAGACCTGATGGTACCCCGGTTGAAGCCTATCGAGGATACCGGCTGGATCATATATATTCTTAATTTCTCGCAAACGGGCTCTATTCTCTTTGCCATAACTTTCAAATACAGGCTGTGGCTGCCCTGCGTAGTTTTGATAGATAAAAGGATGCAACATATCACGTTTTTGAGCTGCTACAGCAGCCTTGGTTATGAAAGCATCGAACGCCGCATATACGACCTGGTTGTCTTCTTCGTTTTTCCAGTAAGGAGCAATCATTAACACTATTTCATCTTAGCAAACAAGTTTCATGCAAGATAAGGCGAAAGACACTCACGGAATAGCGGCCCGTCTTGTGCAGAAACTCTCATTGGGCTTCCACCATTTTTTAATCTTCCCACCTCCCCAACTTGATCTATAGGATTGAGAACAATATTCGGAAGGAGACCCGGAACTAAGTTTAGACACTCGATCTCCTCTATAAAAATATCTACAATCTCTAGTAACAACGACGCATTCGCACGTATCGTTATAGTTCTAAAGAACTGTTGGCGATTTACGGTGTCCCATGACATCACTTCGTCCGCCAGTGATGAAAGGTTGGCGATTCTGTTGGTAGAGTAGACGTTCGTGAGCTCAGTGAAAGGGGAGAGAGACATGGGTTTAGCAAAAGGTTTGTTGTGCACCATGAATGCGGTGCCCATCAACATATCCCATGGTGCAGCATATCCAAAGGACAAGAACATATGGCTCGAAGTATCATTACGTTGCTGTACGATTGCAAGACGTTCAGCTGCTTCTACGAAATCTTCGAGTTTGATGCAGTACCTTAGTTTACAAACAATGCGATCTAGTTGGCTCTTATGTTAGCATATATATATCATGATTGAAATATCATATCAGGTTTGGTAGACTTACTGATGGTTCTGCCAATTTTCTGTGTGAGCCAAAATAGCGACCAATCCATTGGACGAAGTATTCCGGCACTGATGCGGCGTTGATGGACATTTGAAAACATATAAAAGCTAGCTCCGCCCCAAACATCGATTCTAGGGAAGGCATAAAGATCAAAATGCGTAACAATACCAAAGTTATTACCACCACCTCGGAGTGCCCAATAAAGATCTGGGTTTGTGGCTGGGTTGGCATGAGTTAAAGAGCCATTAGCTAGGATGATCTACTCCTAATTAGAAAGTATGTTTGTACAATAAAGCAAAACTCTTACTTCGTAATTGCGAACATTGTCCGATGCCCAACCATGTTCCCGAGCAATTGCAGAAATGCCACCTATCATGCTTGCATTAGCGTTGTATCATACCTTAATAAGTACGTTTGCAAAAGAATTGAGGGTGAAGTTTGAAACAGCTTACCGCCTAAAAGAAAGCCTCCCACACCCACACTAGAGTCTCTTCCACCCACCACAACTAGACCCTGAGGTTCAAGAGCTTTGTAAACAGCACCCCAATGCTGTGCGGTGCCAATTCTGACTGTTCCAGGATCAATCACGTTGATCTGATCAAAGTATTTCATGTCTATCGTAATTCCTCCATCCGCATTTGATGAACCTCCAAAGGTGCAGTGCCCACCGGATCTCACCGCAAAATGGCACTCATATTGAGCAATTGTTCTCAGTACCAAACTGACATCTGTAGTAGTTCTGGGGCGCACAACACACGCTGGGACGACACTCTGTTGCTGAAGTGCATGGAAAGATGTTTTGAAGTCTATTGGTAGTGTACCAAAAAATGTGTGTGATCCTAGGGTTTGCGTGAGAGACATACACTGTGCTGCGTCAGTTTTACTCCTGATTTGAGCATCAAAGTAAGATATACAGCGTTGTGACAACTGTCTGAGGCTACGGCAGGGTGATCAAGTTCTAAAAAGGGCTTTTGAATCGCATCTTGAGATAAAGCCAAAGCTATTGTTAAGCTCAAGGAGCAATAAAGGAGGAAACTTCGCATAGCTGAATTGTACACTAATCCTAGAGAGTCAGTTGTAACGTAACTTGGCAATAAAATAATAACTGAAGTGGTATCTGTAGATAACGATAAGTCGAAAGTTGGAATTGACTGCGAAGTCAATGCTGATCTGCCCACTAGTTGGAGGATGACACGACCTCCAAGGCAAAGTGTTTTTTATTGGGTGTCATTTAAATACAACAAAACAAGGGCCGTCTACCTAGCGTTGGCACGGACTTAAACCTGATCAATGCAAGCCTGGCAGAGCTCACTTCGCTAACCTCAAGATCCAAGACAGCCCAATTGTTGGTCCTAGATTTAAAAAGCAGCTGATAGGCTGCAACGTAAGAAACACTACTCATAGGCCGATAGTCAAAATACCCGATTTCATGCTTAGTCATGAATTACCCGAGGATAATATTTAGTGTCTCCAATTTCGAAAACCAAGATTACATTCTCTTAAAGCCTATGGTAGGAGGCAGTGAATTTGTTGGCTACATGATAAGTGATGCTTTGCACTAAACCTGATGGGAGATTAATGGTCGTTCTAAGACATACCTTGTAGTAATTATTCTGCTAAGCTTAACCCCAAATTTATCAGGTATTAAAATTCCAACTTCTAAATTAACAGAATATACAGTTTATACAATTTATTCATATCATATCCAGCCTGTGACTTGTGTAATCTAGATATTAGATCTCCTAAGTCTAAACTTAATTGAAAGTAGCTAATTGCAAGTTGGCTCCTAGTTCAGAAATTCAAGAAGAAGAGTGAAAATGTATCGAAATTGAAAGCTTTGAGAGAAAGGCAATACAGCCAATTTATTCTAGCGAAATAAAGAACGTAAGTGCATGGTTAAAAGTGGTGTGGTAGTATGGAAACACGAAGTACGACATTGGTTGCACAGCCTTGCGTGCTTCAAAGTGGACAGGTAACCGCCGCTAATATAACGTGATCCAGATTGTGTGAGCTTTTTATACAAACTCAAAATCATAGTGATAAATCATATTTAAACTGCCTAAAGGAATATGCAAACTCTCGGTACGCTTTCTCGGTTTTTAATATTGGTTGAAAGTTACAGTGTTGTAGAAAGGTAGGTGTTACGTAAGACGAAATGCCGGTAATCATGTCCACTGCCGACCTGCCTTTTCTGGATTTGTGAAAATGGAATTTTTGACCAACAGAAACGTGATCATTCTTTGAGCTATTGAGGAAAATCTTTGCAAAAGTTCAACGAGACTTCGCTGTTTATACGAGCTATTTGCTAAGGACAAAGCCTGGGTATGCCTCTAGATTCGAGCGGATCTGACCCCTGGTCTTTAGCACAGGCTCGTTACATGGTAGATCTGAAGGATGAAGAGAAAGTTTTGTTTAGAAATGCCTCTGTAGAAACATTGTTTCTCAGTACTAGTGCTGCACAGGCGCACCACGAGCAAAATAGCAAATCTCGAGCACTATCAGCTAAACTCGAACCACTTATTTCGGCAATTTCTCAGTTCGGCTCGGCCCTTGATGTTTACTCTAGTATATATCCGCTTGCAATGGGACCTATATGGGGTAGTATAAGAATCGTGTTACACGTAAAGTTTGCACACATGCTGAACTTCAATTGAACACTAACAATTTGTTTTAGCTCGCTACAGCTTTTGAGAAGTATTTTGACAAGCTGATAGAGATGTTGGTCCGAATTGGCGATGTTCTTCCAAGATGCCGGGTATACGAGTCACTCTTTCCAACTCATGGAAGATTATTACAAGCAATCTCGATGGCGTACCTGGATATAATCTATTTCTGTATGGATGCCAAGACAACCTTACGACGATTTCAGAGCTCAACGACACGTAAGTTGTCGCAACCATTTTATTTGATGACTCAATGGCTGAAAAGAAATTTTACCAGGCCACTTCACAGTTAAATTAGTGTGGAAGGATTTTAATAAAGAGTTCGATAGAATCTTGGGGGAGTTTCGGAGCCATGTCAAGAATGTCGAGAAAGAAGCTGGAATATCAAATATGATAGAAGCTTCGCAAGAGAGAGACATTATGCGTGCCGATAGAATTGAAGACGAGTTTCAGAAGAAAAGTGGGCTTCTTAAAACCTAGTAAATCTCAATGAAAGCTGAAATGAAACAGTCGCGAAACGAGATCGATTGATGGCCCAGCTGCAATCGGTCAGGTATATTGACAAGCATCTCAAAGAACGCAGAAGACGGATCGGTCAAACGGGAACTTGGCTACTGGAGACACAGCAGTTCAAACAGTGGATGGAAAATGCAACTTCATCATGCCTTTGGTGTTACGGTATTCGTACGTTCGACATTGCATATTAGCTCGATCTTGGTTTCGCTGATATTAGACTGTAGCTGGGTCAGGAAAGACCGTTCTAGCGTATGTCAATTGATCCATAAATGAACCTAAACTAATTCTTCCTAGCTCGGCGCTTATAGATCTTTTAGCGAAAGATGTTGGTCGGGCAGACGTGACCGTTGAAGTAATATCGAGCGAAGAAATCGTTCGGGAGAACGTCACAACGCAAGATGCTGTGATCGTATATTACTATTGTGATTTCTCGGATGCAATTTCGCTTGAACTTGGAAGCTTCATGAGGGCAATAATCCGGCAGCTCCTCGAAGGGATCATAATTCCAAGTACAGTTCAAAAGCAGATCGATACACTCTTCCGATCCGGCGATAGAGATCCAACAACAGAGGAATTCATCACAATCTTCAAAGATATTGGAAAGTATATCCATCGAGTATTTACCGTCATTGATGGCCTTGATGAATGTAGAAAGGAAACGCAAAGTAATATATTACTTATGACTCACGGAATGGCTCGTGTTCATGGTTGTTCCAAGTTCATCTTTACCAGCCGTGAAGAAGAGATCATCACAATATCCCTCAGAGATTATCAACGTCTAAATATATCTGCCAGTAATAATTCGGAGGACATTGATGCATTTATTGAGGCAAGCGTCAAATGTAACATTGATTCAGGCAAACTGGTGATAGATCAGCCATGGTTGAAGTTGGAAGTTCTATCGAGGCTAAAGGAAGGTGCACATGGAATGTTAGTCCGACTATTCCCTCGGTTTTTAATTTGCTAAATGACCCAGGTTTCTTTGGGTTCATTTTCAACTGTTGGATTTATGTGAAGCTCCAACACATCTCGCCATCGAAGAAGTTCTTCGCAATCTTCCGATTGGTATGGCGGCTACCTACAAAAGAATTTTGCAAAAGATCAGCAAAAGCCAAGTAGATACGCGTTTAGCTCAGACAATCTTCCCATGGATAATTAGTGCCAAGCGACCATTGCAACTGGGTGAACTTAGCGAGGCTGTTGCTTTTGGCCCAGAAGACACATCATACAATGCCGAACAAGTTCCTCGACCTTCACGTCTAATTCCAGCTTGTGGAAACCTAGTCATTTTGGATGAAAATGACAACACTGTCAGACTTGCTCACCACACTGTCCAACAATTTCTTCTCCAGGAACAACTGAAACCTCCTTTAGAAGACTTTCATTTTGAGAGAATCGAGGCTGATATCTGTACTGGAGCCGTTTGTGTTGCTTATTTGTCGTTCTCAGACTTTGAGAGACAAGTTTCGCTACATGGAGCTCCCAGATTGATGTTACTTGATGCCATGCCAAGTCCAGATATTGTAGTAGATCGTACCACACATAGCCTTGGGTTGAGAAACAATATTTCCCCAGAGATTTTCCGAATAGGAAGGCTACTTCGCAACAGTAGGACGAAACAAAAAGGTACAAACTTTGACCTTGCACGACATGCTATGCATAAAAGCCCGCTACCAAGCCTGCATGAGAAGTTTATTCTTCTAGACTATGTAATTGATTACTGGCTCGAGCACACCCGCGATTTAGATGTCTTATGGAGAGAACATATCACGGATCAGACGAAGCCACGAGAATTAGCCTTTGCAAAGCTATTCAGCAAATTTAAAAAGCTGGTGTCTGAGGCTCCACTGCCATTTGATCTGCGGCCATGGGTAGACGAGAGAGGCGCTTTTCGCTGGGCAATCCAGGAAGGCCACATACTTCTTTTACGGTGCCTGGACGAGATTGAAAGATACTACAACGAGTTGACCGACGATGGACAACTAGTGATTCTTGATGCTGTACAGTCTAACCACTTGGAGGTGGTGAAATATCTGGTTGCCGAAGCCTGGTTCGAAGAGATTCAAGTCTATCGAATATTGTTCTATGCAATCGAAAATACAATTGAAGATGTCGTTGAATTTCTTACCAAATATGTATCTTTCCACAAGTGGGGACCCGAGGCCCTTCTCAAAGCATGTCGCAATGGGAATGTAAAAGTTGTTCAAATCTTGCTGGGCCCAGAGCCGCTGTTGTCGTCGGAGCTAGGAAAGCTTATGTTGGAATTCGCGCTAGAAAATTGCTGTGAAGACATCCAGGTCCTGATAATTCGCGCCCTGGATAATCCTCATCAATGCATTCTTGCTGCGGAAATGAAGCTAGGCCCGAACAAGGGTTATCTCTTAGAGAATCTGAAGAAAGGTCATGAAAAAGCGGCATCCCTACTTATTAATATTGGTGCTGATGTTACAGAGCGAGATGAGAATGGAGTCACGGCTCTGCACTTAGCTGCTACATTCAGTAATGATAATCTTGTGGCTCAAATTCTCAGTCAGACAGTGGACGTCTTCGCGATAGATAACTATGGATATACAGCTCTACACAGAGCAGCATCTTATGGTCACACCTCGATCGTACGACAACTTTTAGAAAGAGGAGCTGCTATATATGCAGTAAGTAGTGATCAGGAGACACCGCTACTGTTAGCAGCTAAGAATGGGCATACCTCGACCGTACACCTGCTCCTTGACCGTGGCGCGAACATCTTCCGAACCAATGGGTACGAGTTCACGGCGCTACATCTCGCAGCTTCGAACGGCCACGACTCAACAGTAGAGTTACTCCTTGAGTGGGGTGCAGATATCTCCGCTTCTAATGGCCATAATATGACAGCCCTGCTTTCAGCAGCTGAGAATGGCAACACCTCAACCGTGGAATTGCTTCTGAATCATGGTGCGAAACTTTTGGAAGTCGACAAGCACATGTTCACGGCGCTACATTTTGCAGCTTCTAATGGCCATGACTCTATAGTCGATTTGCTGCTTGAGCGTGGCGCTGATATATCAGCCATTACGGGCGGGACTGAAGGATTTACTACCCTGCATCTTGCCGCAAGAGGAGGCCATAGATCAACTGTCCAGCTGTTGATTAATAGAGGTACTGACATCTCGAAACAAAATTATAAATGGCAAACGGCAATGGACATGGCAGCACTGGATGGCCACGATGAAATTTTCGAGCTACTCCTTGAGAAAATGAGGGAAAAGGGAATTCGTGAAGATGATGAAGATATTTAGACAAATTCTATATTCCAAATCTCTCGTAGATTCCCCTAATATAGGATAGAAGAATTTCACCAAAGAGAATATATATCTATAGACATCGAGTGAAAATTTGAGCCAACGAGAGCTCGGTAACCAAAATCGCTAAGATGCTAATGTAAATCCACCGCATCTCTGGCACCCGGCCAGAAGTATCACCAGTTGCCTCCCACAGTCTACTAAAATCTATTTTTTCAGTCCAGTAAAGAACAAGCGATGATTGAATATGTTGACCTCTGAACTGGTAATCATCAGTGTACCAGGTGCCTAGCACTTTTCGTCTTCCTGCCAAGTTCTAGCGGATATGCTGAAAGCTGCCAATTTCACCGCCCTGAATGCGATACATCAAAGCTTGGATGTTAATGATCCATCATCCGTATCCTGTACTCAAGACTTTGAGTCTGTTAAGAGGTTACTGCTACTTTTAATCGAGGAAGGCGACGATGTGGTACTTATTGCGCACTCCTATGGCGAGATCTCCGCTAGCGAAACTGCCTATGGCTTAAGGAAAGTCTCACAAGCGATAGCAGGCACGGAAGAGGGAGTTGTTGGAATTGTTCATATTGCAGGGTTTTGATCCTTTATGGTGCGAATATGAGTGGCATGGTCGGACCTCCACCATACGTTTTGGCGAACCAAGTAAGCTCTAAACCCCAATATCGCTGGCGCATCATTGCATAGTAGTATGTTCAAGCCAAGTCCTGATCTCTGCGAGACGAAGAACCCAGCAGAGGTATTTCACAATGACTTCGATGCTTAGGTGGCCTCCAAGACGATACAGTCTCTTCAGCCGCAAGGTCATGGTGCATTTGTGACGAATTCCCAACCAGTGGCCTGGCATGAGCCAAAATTTGAAGGAAGGTTGGCATACGTGAGGACTACACAAGATCGGGCGGTGCAGTCGTTTGTTCAAGACAAGATGATGAAGAAGAGTCACGCAAAATGGCTTGTGAAGGATATTGAATCTTCTCACAGTCCCTTTTAATCACGGCCAAAGGAGCTGATGGTGTTGGACTGCGTGAATGCTTTTGGTTCCACAAATGGGCCTTAACCAACGTCCTCAAAACTTTCATAAATTGTGCATGCTGTCTCAGATTTAACAACCAGTACTAGTTAATGAGCTATCTAATCTTCTACAGGGGTAAACTACAAACTCTGTATCGTTCTGATGGACATGAAACTCCAATTTGTAAAAGTGCTGTGTTTGCACAATACTTTAATAAGTTGATGACCTCACAAAAGCATTTCATATAATTGAACATCTTATACATTAAAATACAGCAAATAGAATGATACAAAGTATATACATTATGAGCCCAGTTAATGGTATTGAAACAGGCACCATGCTAGCATACAGTCACTATCATACAATGTATACATTCGTATTTATAACAGAAGGGGCTTCGTGAAGATAGTGAAGATTCTTAAGCATATTCTACATTTATGAGATGGAAAGTTACTCGCAAACAAAACGTTGTCATAGACATCAAACTAATTACCAACCACAGCTCCATCTCCACCTCCTCTTCGTCCAAAACCCAGAGTGACCCACCCGGCAATTAGACACAACCCTCCAATCGGTGTGACCGGTCCCAGAAATTTGAATCTTACTGGATCAAGCACCAGCAGATAGATACTCCCACTAAACATTGACATTCCAGCCACGAACAGTGATGCAGCTGTCGTGTTTTTGGGCGACACGGATGTAGCGAGAAGCAAGACGCCGGAGTGAATTAACTAAGTTTATTAGCTGCGGACTTGTAAATAACATGTGGGAGTTGGACGAAACTAACGTGGTATTGAGCTGCCGTGTTCCAGCTTGCGATTTTGGTTGGGTCTGTGATGACCTTTTTCAATCCGTGGGCGCCGAACGCTCCGAGGGCTACGGAGGAAGCTCCGTAAAGACAGCCTATCGTCCAGAATGGAGGCATGTTTCCTTAATTATCTACAAAAACTCTGACGTTAAATGATTCTCTTTGTTTTGGTTGATTGAAGCAACGTTGTCTTTTGTGCCTGAATATGTGATGTAAATGAGAAGAATGTCGTAGGCTCGGCTAACCACTTCTTTAACTAGCCGATGGCTCCATTTATATTGTACAAAGGCAGAGAGCCAGGCTGGATCTATGCTCCTAATGGATGCTAATTTGTTTTTGATATTCAAGACTTCCACCGAATAGCTCTTACTACGTCTTTCTTTAATTTGAGGCTAGTTTTGATATTGCCTAAAAACGTTAGCCTGAGAATTACTAAATATTTAATATGTAATATCACGTGATATAGATTTTTACTTTCAATTAGTGCGATTTGAAATTCCTTAAAAGCAGGTGAGTATTTCAGTATCAATCAATAAATTAATATAAGGCTCGATATAAAAGTGAGAAGTTCGTTAACGCTAAATGGAATCCTATAATCAAAGCATATTGCAACAAATTAGAGATGACATTTTGCATGTCAAGTGAACCTTTATATATACACATATAACTTAAATTCTAAACATTTACCTACCACAAGAATGAAATCATACCGACATATGTGTGTTGATTTCAGTTCTATTTCACAGGAGCTACTTGTGAACCGCTTTCATGCATTTCTCTGATATTCATCTTGGAATAGCACGTAACCGCATCAATCAAAAATCAGACATGACTTTTCAGAAGATGCAGATTTTGTGGCTCGAATGTCATTCTAATAGAGAGATAAATTCATTGAC
>Ga0247807_10000673_pt1 | contig 21477 bp, 22 predicted proteins | sample UWRJL074202C1_FD_179931 | JGI IMG/M metagenome (GOLD analysis project Ga0247807, IMG submission 179931) | Plant litter microbial communities from Arlington Agricultural Research Station in Wisconsin, United States - UWRJ-L074-202C-1 | ecosystem: Environmental > Terrestrial > Plant litter >...
TATTTGATGTCGAAAAGAATGCCGTCTATGCTCAAAATGAGACAATTGGTAAAGGATACATTGAATCACTGAAAAAGAAAGGCAACATAAAAGAAAATCAAGAAGTGAAAATCTGGACAGATCTATCTGGAGAGGTTCGATTTAACTTTAAATTTGATAACAAATTTTTTCCATTAGGTTTTGGTAAGATCGCAGCAGGTTTTGCAACTCTAAAGGGTGTTAAAAGAAATAATCTTAAAGGTATTGTCAATCTTGCAAAGAATGAGTTTAGAAATGATATTAAATTATTGCCCTATTTTCCTATTACAGTAAAGGAATCAATACTTGAAAGTGCCAGTAAAAAATCACGTCATTATCCTTTGCACACAATTGTCCTTAAGGGAATAAAAAAAGATAGATTTTTATATTGCTATATTGAATTATTTAGCACGTTTCAATATGTTGTAATAGTTGATGATGATTATGATGGGGAGGAAATTTACCATAGTTATATTTATAATTTATTGAATGGTGTGGAAATACCTTTTAATTCATACATTGATTCTGTAGTAGATGAGCCTATCCTTAAAAGTATGGAGGCTAATTATAAAGATTTTAGTATAGAAGATCTACAAAAGATTTCAGAGAATGGATTACAGGAAAAAGAACGAGTACGACTTTATTGTCATTTTAAATTTCATCAGCTCGAATCCTTTATTGCATATCTAACCTTAACAGAGAAGATGGACATACTTGATAAAAATTACAAAGGTAATAAGTAGATTTTTTATTTTTCCAACAATTGTTCATTGCTAAGTCAAGTCAATTCTTTAATTCCTTTTCATAAGTTTATGTACCTCCCAAATTCTAAATCGAGTTCAATAAATAAATTAACATTAGTATTTGCTAACACCTCCGCTACATACAAATTTTATTGGTTTTTGGCTATCATCGAACTAGTGGAAGAGGGAAACTTTATAATAGATAAAAAGAGAATATTTTCGAGAATGATAAGTAATGCCTAGTATACAGTAAATTATTTTCACATCTCTTTTGGTAAACAAGATCTTATTCAAGATTCTGTCAGAGCAATAATAAAAATTGAAAACCTAACTATTAATGAAAATAAAAATATAATTAATGCCGTTTTAGAAAATACAACCAAATCTGAAACAATAAAAATTTTAAATCATTTTGATAAAAATGTACCACACTGGTTTATATCTTCTTGGTTTACAGGTAAACGAAATGAAATATATTCCCTGTCACAAAATTTTGATCATGGTTGTATTTACCGTTTAGAAAAAGATCTTATTGAGATAAATCCTCTTTGGAGATCTTATCTACAATTGAATTCAAAAATACTTAAAGACTTCTGTTTCTGGAATCTTTCTCTATTTTTGCAAAAGAGAAACCTAAATATTCCGGATATTCCAAACAAAATAAGTAAATCCATTACTAGAAATTCTTTACTTAAACAAACCAATGAGTATTGGAAATTAGTTTTTAATGAATTGGGGGCGATAGACTGCATTTTTACCAACAAAAGATTATTTTTTGATGAAAAAAAATATGCCTTAGACCACTTTATTCCTCATGCATTTGTTTCACATGATTTAATATGGAACCTAATTCCGATTGATAAAACTTTTAATTCCGTAAAAGGAGACAAACTTCCATCCATCGACAAGTATTTCGACCAGTTTTATAATCTTCAAAAAGCAGCTTTTGAAATAGTTAAAATTCATAATTCTAAAAATAGGTTTTTAGAGGACTATCTTACAATTTTTCCCGATTTACAAGAAAACAATGGATTTGATTTTGTTCGATATAAAGAGACAGTTCAGCCTTTAATTACTATTGCCAGTAATAATGGTTTTTCGTTTATGAAGGATTTATAAATTTTCTTATCTATTCACTTCAGTAAATCTAAAGCCAGTTTCAAACCTTCCGATTTTTTAATTCAATAACTTCTAGTATTAGCTTTAATAAAATTGTACTATGCAACACGATTTTGTATTCGTAACAACTTCACTGTATTGTCCTTCAAGAAACAAAACCTCAATCCTCTTATCACTTTTTTCAAATACTTTTAAAAAAGCTGAATGCATTTTTCCAGCCCCGATTGCTTCGCCAGTTCGCTTCGCTCGTGTGCAGCGGAAATCCTTTTCTGCCGGGGGTTCGGCAAAAAAGATTGCAGTACAAAGCGGGAAAACTGCAACATAGAAAGAATAAAAAATGGGGCTTAAAACCCCATTCTCTTCTTTTAAAAGTAAGTAAGACTGCTGAAAATTATTTCTTAGACTCCTCAATAGAAACTTTTCTAAACTCTTTCAACAATTTTTCAATTTCCAATGTTGACTTGCGGGCTCTTGCCCCTGCTGCCTTAACACCTTTTTCAGTCAAAGATTCAGATTCTGTTTTAAATGTGTCGATCTCGGCGTTTATTTTTGCTACTAAATCTTTCATGATACTCTATTTATTAAAAATTAATACCGCAAAAATAACCTTTTACTTCAGATTACCAAATCACAGGCTTAAAACTGCATGCATCATAACTAACTGTTCAAAAACAATATTTTCTATCCTTAGATCTTATTGATTTCCTTAATAAAAAAGGAGGGCGGGCATCCGGTTTTGGCATGAAAAGCGTGCGCGAACTTCTGGGTGCTGCTAAATCCCGCTTCATCAGCCAGTGCCTTATTGGAATATTTTCTTGTTTTTTTATCTTCCTTCAATAAGGTGATAATATGATCGATTTTAAGATCGCTGATATACCTTACAAACTTTTTGCCTTTATGGTTCCTTATCACACTGGATAGATATTTCGGATTAGAATTTATAATTGCCGCAAGTTTGGCTGCATTTAGGTCTTTTAAAAGAAATTTTTTATCGCTTTCAAATTTATCGAGTTTGCGCAGTATCTGCGCCACGGTCTCTTTGCTGATATCATCAATGACTTTTCCGCCGTCTCTGCTCTCCACTCTAGGCTGCAAGGATGCCTTTTCATTCATTGCCTGTTCAAATTTTAATTTGTAGATTTTTTTGCTCCTGAAATGCGTTACGGCAAAAAACAACAGCCCTGAAAACAGCACCATGGTAATCCCGCTGAAGATAAGGTCATTGCGTTTTCTTTTGTTAAATAAATGCTCAATCTTGTCTTTATCGGCTATCAGCACTTTTGTATCATAGACTTTGTGTATTCTGCCCGACAGGTAAACATATCGGTTACTGAGCACACTGTCGGCTTTGAGTAGTTTTTTGATGTAAAAAAGTTCTTTACTCATATCCTGCCGGCTTTTGTAATATTTTATAAGAAGTTCATAGTTCTCTCTAAGATCCGGACGAATATAATTTTTACTTTCAAAAATCCTGTCTACTTTCATAAAGTAAGGGAGTGCCTTTTCGGGTTTGTGAAGAGCCCAGTAACTTTTTCCAAGGTAGAAATATCCAACAGATTCATTTGCAAAATCTTTGTTTTTAATGATCACGGGTATTGATGCATTGATGTTTTTCAAGGCATCAGCATAGTTGCTTTTAAAATACTGATTGATCCCTTCGGAGTGCATAAAGTACACTTTCATATCCTCATTGGAGAGTCTATGGCCCTCCTGAATCCCTTTCTGGTTTATTTCAGAGCAGAGGCCGTAATTTCCCATCCTGTTATAACACAGGCCAAGGCAGTGTAATGAATTGAGGTACGCTCTGGCGTTATTTGTAATGAAATAGTCAATGCACTGTTTAAATAAAGGAACAGCTTCATCATAAAAACCCAGATAATACTTAATCTGGGCTATATTGTATTTGACTTTATAAATTAGGTAATCATCATTTGTAACGGAGATAAAATTATCGGCTATAAGATAATGGTCCAAAGCCTCCTTGTATTTTTTAAAGGAGTAAAAGACAATTCCTTTTGAGAGATAAGCCGAACCGATCAGCGCATCATTTCCAGACTTTCTGGCGGTATAGATCATACTGTCGGCATAAACCAATTTTAATTTATCCCCTGCATAATGAAGGTAGTTTTTATATCCGTTTACGATTTCCTGCTCATTTTTTTCCCTTTTGGCTTTTCCCAGGAAATACGCAAGATAAACGGACCGGCTGCTACTGTGCTCTGATTCTTCAATCCTGTCAAATAAATAATCATAGGATTTACCCTGAAGCGTGTCAGGTGATTTCAGCGGGTTCCAGCCGGCAGCTACCTGCTGGGCCAGACACAAAAAAAGAAGTCCGAATTGTATTTTAAACATAGGCTGATAATTAAAAAATGGAACAATATTTATCAAAAAATGCTTTTCCTTAATACAATTTTCAGATCTGCAGATCACAAGTAAAGCATTCTGTAAAAAAGAGCTTCAAATATAACGTAATATATTGATAACAAAGGCTTAACTTTTAAAAAACAGGGTGTGGATTTTCGGAAAATCCATAGCTGAAATTCCGAAAATCCACAGATGAAAGGTTGCAGGGCTGAATTGATGATGATAGATTTGCGGTGAATTCAAAAGCAAAAAAAACGGCATCGTGCTGTTTTAAAGTTCTGCTTACCCGGGGGAAATGAACTGACTGAAAAGTCATTCCATTTAACACACTTTAATCATGAAAAACTTTTTAATCAGCATGCTGGCGGTAATGGCCCTTTCATGCACCAACGACTATGCTCGTGAAGATTCAATTTCTAATTTCAAAAAAGAGGATGCCCATACCAAAAAGAATGCAGGTCTGAATCCTGAGAATACGGCCAATGCCTATGACATTGCCGGGAAAATTCACAATGACTTGCTGGATGCCTATCTTTCGGGTAATTTTTCTGACAACACCATAAATGCTGTCAGCAGTAAAATTGATTCTATTTCATTTCTTAACAGCGATCTTCAAAACCTGCCTTCTCATTATCCCGCCAATCTCCAGGAGATACAAGGAATTGTCGATTCCCCTGAAGTGCAGCTTGAGCAGATTATAGCAAATTCCCCGATGTCCACGGCTTCAAAAAACTGTCTGTCAGAATTGATGTCTTCTGCTGCACTCTGGCAGAACATTGACTATGAGGCTGTTCACCCCTCCATCATCTCTTTTGAGGAAGCTGTGGCAAATAACACCCAGTTTACAGCTGAAGAAAAAAGAATAATTCTTACTTCATCAGCCATTACCCGATATTCGCTTTATTACGCGTCAGAGAGAAAAGACAAAGACTGGGAAACCTCTGTTGGAAATAGGGTCGGTGCTGTTCAGGGAGCCTTAAGTAATTCTGCCACTGCAGTTACCAGATCACTACTCGCGGGTATTCTCAGCAGCAACACTACAGAATAGAAACTATGGACTGGATTTTACTTTTTGAAAAACAGATAGTATACAGTTATTATGTTTTTCTGATACTATTTAATTTGGCAACTATATACCTCATCCTATCCATGCTGTTTGATGATCATTTCATCTGTGTCTCTCTTGCAGAAACCCTTAAAATGGATTCCCTCAGGAAATTGGTATATCTCCTATTTATAAATGGGATGTCAAATATGCTGTTTATCTGTGTTTCGCTGATCGCAAAACTATACAGTTAGAAAATAGGCCTTTAATCTTAAAAAAAATACTTTGGAATTTAGAAAATCAAACTATAAAACTAAGGGAATTCAATTGTGCATTTTTGAAAGTTTAACCTCCAAACGCGCATTCAAGAATTTGATTCGGGAAGATCATTCTACTGTGCTGCTTGTAAATAAAGGTGCCGCAGCGATGAGCATCAACAGCAGGAAACTACACTTATTCATTAATGAATCAGCAGTTATTCCTAAAAAAGCAAACTGCGAAATTCTGCTGATGAGCAGGGAATTATGCATTTCGATTGTATCTTTTACATCAGAATTTGCATTGGAGAACAGTATCAGATGGCCTCATATAGGATATTTCAATTTCTTCACTGCCCAGTATGCCTCTAAAATTTTCCTAAAGAAAAAGCAGATGAACAGCCTGATGGATTTACTGGGAATAGTGAACTACAGGTTGTTAATACCTGATTCAAAGGTTTTTAAAAAAGAGCTGATTCTGCTGAGTTTTAATCTGTTTCTCTATGAACTTGCCAGCCATTATTATAAAGCTACCTGGCATGAAAGGGTAAAATATTCCAGCACGGAAAAAACAGCAGTCCATTTTTTCAGATTACTGGAAATTCACTGCAGAGGACAGCATAGTGTCAAGTTTTACGCGGATGCCCTGAATATATCCTCAGGGCATCTCACTAAAACAATCAAACAAATTACAGAGATAACTGCCAAGCAGTGCATTGAAAATGCATTAATCCTGGAAGCTAAGGTTCTGCTTCAAAATAGTGATCTAACTATTCTTCAAATCTCTGAAGAACTAAAATTTGCAAACACTTCTTTCTTTAGTAATTTTTTTAAAAAGCATACTTCTTTATCTCCATCTGAATACCGAATAAGGCTGAACCAGCACTAAATAATTCCATTTGGGTTTGAAATGTGTACAGACATTGATTGGGAGTATTTTCAATACAATATTGAAATAATATTTACTTAAAAATGAAGCAACATGAATCAAACCTATCTTTTAGAATGGCTGGACTCAGTAGTGACGCTGAATTTAAATCCAAAAAAAAGCGACATAAGCAACCTTACCCCCCTTGAGTCTAAAGCAATAATCAATAAAGCTGCAGAGCAAACACAATTCATCCAAACACAGTTTACTGTTCGTGTTTTTTCACTCAGCAAAGAAAAGCATATTAAAGTACTGGTGAAAAATTATCATTCCGCCCTGATCGGTCTTTGGGATCAGGTGATTGTTATAAATAAAAGCATTGAAACAGAAAGAAAGGATCTTAAAGAAGTCACTACTGCCCTGCTCGCAGCTTTGGACGAACTCTTAAATTTTCTGGAGTCGAGATTTGCCCGCTTTATAAGTTTAGATTCCAAGATACCTGTTTCCTATCTTAGTATTTCCTACAAGAAAATTAAACTCAGAATCGATAAACTCAGAACCAGTCTGCATTTTGAACCGAATGAAAAGATGCTTGCGGAGATTGTTTTTAAAACGCTGTACTGCTTTGCTAATGCTAAAGAAAATAAAAAAGTCACCTTTAGGGAAATGCTCTACTATAAAGAGCTGCTTGGGGAACTTGAATCGCTGAAGATAAATAAAAGAGAAGACCTGATTCATACCGATTTAATGCAGGCGCTGATTTATATGAATTTCAACAGCAAACTTTTTATCAACTTTTATACCCAGGCCGTATCTATGAAAATCAGCGAATTGGAACAGGCATCCGACAGGATTGGATGGCTGCTGCTGTATGCTAAAGAACTTAACCAAATTGCAGCTAACGCGGCCGCGGCCTTTAATGCTGACCATCAAAATGTAAAGAAAGTACTGCTGGGCTGGTTCAAACAGGAAATTAATTTTCTTGAAAAAAAGGAAAATCTTAAAACTGCTGTTTCGCTCCCTTTACAAAATAAAAAACTTTCAAATCAAAATCCAGACCGCACAGAAGAAAAGATCCTATGCCAGTTATCAACCGACCAGACCGCACTGATACTTCGGGCCTGTCAGGAACTTGAAATCCTAGTTTCAAAATCAATGAACCAGGTTTTTAAAACCATTGTGCCGTTTCTGTCAACACCTTTTAAAAAGAACCTCTCCTTTGATTCGATGCGCAGTAAAGCGTATGTCGCAGAAGAAAGGGATAAGGAGATAGCAGTGGAAACCCTGCAGCGGATCATTAAACAAATACGAGAGTATTAATAAGAGAGCAGAAGACTTAAATCCTTCTGCTCTTTATTTTTTACTGCGCATCTCAAATTACAGTTCTCAACAGCATATTCAAAACAGCATTATAACCTGTATGCAGTAATTCTAAGTCTTCCATTTTTCCGGTAAAAAATCAACGGATAAAAAATTTTGTTTTTTTTTAAATTATTTTTTCCAGATTTTACTGGAGGTCCAGTGGAGTACAGCCGGGGTACAGCCAAAAGCTGGACTTGTAACGCAGTGATTACTATTGTTCCTTTGACTCGTAAATAAATCATAACCCCATTAAACGGTCATGATTTTTACAGGGAGATAAATGTTGAACGATAAAATGAAAAACTATGTTTACGAATATTCCATGGAGCAGTTATCTGACTGTCATAGGCATACTGGTCATAATCTGGTATCTGATCCTAATACTTAAATTTTACAGCACCGATTTAAAGAAAATGGTATCAGGGGAAAAGAAGCTTAAAATTCCCTCTTTTAAAAACAAGAGCCAAATTTCAAAAGAGCCAAAATCTATCTCAAATTCTTTTTCGGAATCATTCGATACCCTTGATGACGCTGAAGAGCTTGCCACAAGAATTATCCAGGCTGTGGAAGAAAGTGCTGAAAAAAAATTATCAAAAGAGCAGTTTCAAAACTACCTCTCGATGGTGCTCGAAGAGTATCCTTATGTAAAGATTTCTTCCCTGCGTGAAAGCATCAATAAACTGATAGTCTCGGAATCTGAAAAACACCCATCACTGCTTTTAACTTTAAGCGAGGCGGACAGTCTGTGGGAAGGAGGAGTTTTCTAAAATTCAGCGGAGAAATTATCCCTGTTCTCTCTGGTGCGGTATGGCTTTATGTGACAAGAAAATAGAGCTGCAACGGCGGTGTTCCTCTGCTTTTTATAATAATCAAAACTTTAAAATGATGTATGATGAGAAAATGTAAAAGAAATTTAAAGCGTATTTGGAAAAAGAATAAGGTGCTGGCCGCTTCATGTCTTTTGTTATTGGTGATTAATGGAACCGGATACGCACAGGATGGTGTTGCCGGGATTAATGAGGCAAACCAGAAAGTCAGAAGCTATTTTGACGCCGGCACTGAACTGATGTATGCCGTTGGGGCCATACTGGGGCTTATCGGCGCGGTAAAAGTCTACCAGAAATGGAATGCCGGGGATCCTGATACGGGAAAAGTGGCGGCAGCCTGGTTCGGCAGCTGTGTTTTTCTTGTTGTTGTGGCAACGGTAATTAAATCCTTTTTCGGGGTTTAAAGGCAAAGATGCCATGCACAGCAGCGTCTACCAGATCAACAAGGGAATCAACCAAAGCATAGAATTCAAGGGATTAAAAGCGCAGTACATCTGGTATTTAGGAGGCGGGGTTGTCGCCCTTATGATCCTTTTTGCCATTCTGTACATTATCGGTCTTCCTTCCCTCCTATGTGTTGGTTTGATAGCAGCAGCAGGAGCATTTCTTGTACTGAAGATTTACAGAATGAGTAATAAGTACGGAGAGTACGGCATGATGAAGGCACTGGCGAAAAAGCAGATTCCAAAATGTATTAAAGTGTACAGCAGGTCTGTTTTCGTTAAGATATAGTTAAAGAACGTTTGAAATAAAAATGAAGGAGAAATGGAGAAAAGGATCGAAAACGTACTGCCTGTTATGGCAGTGGAACATGACTGTATTGTATCCAAACAGGGCGATGTTACGGTAGTATTCAAGGCAGAACTGCCAGAGATTTTTACTTTGTCGGATCAGGAATATGAAGCTTTCCACCAGTCGTGGATCAAAGCTGTCAAGGTACTTCCAAAGTTCTGTGTTTTTCACAAACAGGACTGGTTTTTAGAGCAGCATTACAAGGCTGATTTTACAAGTGACGACAGCAGTTTTCTAACCCGCAGCAGCGAGCGGTTCTTCAATGAAAGACCTTTTCTGGATCATTCCTGCTATATCATGCTGACCAAGAAACCCAGCGGCAGAAAAAATTCAAGTTCTCTTTTTTCTAATCTTTTAAAAAGTTCCATCGTTCCGGAAGAAACTTTAAATACGCAGCTGCTGCAGGATTTTATTGACTGCACGGGGCAGTTCAAAAGAATTATGGAGGACAGCGGTTTTGTAAAACTCACCCGTCTGAAGAATAACAACCTTAAAAGCGACAGCAGAAAAAAAGGACTTATTGAGCAGTATTGTTTCCTGTCCGAGAGCGAAGATTCTTTTGTTTTTAATGACATTACCTTTGATCAGGGCCTGGAGGTGGGTGATAAACACTGCCAGCTTTTCACCCTGGGCGATGCTGCGGATCTTCCTACGCTGTGCGGTTCAAGGATTAATTTTGACCGATATTCGACTGATAAAACAAAGTTCAGTATCGGTTTTGCCTCCACACTCGGGCAGCTTTTATCCTGTAATCATATCTATAATCAATATTTATTTATTGAAGATGCGCAGAAAACCATCCAGAAACTGGAAAGCAAAAGATTAAGACTGCAGTCCTTATCGGCCTACAGCAGGGAGAATATGATTGCCCGGGATGCCACTAATGACTTTCTCAATGAGGCAGTTTCCCAGCAGCGGCTTCCGGTTAAAGCGCATTTTAATGTGCTGGCATGGAGTACCAATACCGAAGATCTGAAGGAAATTAAGAACAAAGTATCCTCGGCGCTGGCCCAGATGGATGCGGCGGCTAAGCAGGAAACAACAGGAGCTCCCCAGATTTACTGGGCGGGTATCCCGGGAAATGCCGCGGACTTCCCTATGAATGACACTTTTGATACTTTCACTGAGCAGGCAGTTTGTTTTCTGAATATGGAAACAGGCTACAGATCTTCTCTGAGCCCCACGGGCATCAGACTTGGAGACCGTCTGACGGGAAAACCTGTCCATGTCGATATCAGTGATGAGCCTGTGAAAATGGGAATCTGCACCAACCGGAACAAATTTATTTTGGGCCCTTCGGGGAGCGGCAAATCATTTTTCACCAATCATATGGTCCGGAGTTATTATGAGCAAGGGACACATATTGTCCTTGTAGATGTAGGCCACAGTTATAAAGGGCTCTGCGATATGGTAAAAGGGTATTATTTCACTTACGATGAAAAGAACCCGATCCGTTTTAATCCCTTTTATATCTCGGCAGGCGATAACCTGGATACCGAGAAAAAGGAAAGCATCAAGACCCTGCTGCTGGCGCTGTGGAAAAAAGACGACGAAACTTTTAACCGGAGCGAGTATGTAGCCTTATCCAATGCCCTTCAGCTGTATTATGAAAAGCTGGAGATCAATTCCAATCTCTTTCCCTGTTTCAACAGCTTCTACGAGTTTTTGAAAGATGATTTTGTATCCATTTTGGAAGGTGACAAGGTGAAAGAAAAAGACTTTGATATCAATAATTTTCTCTACGTGCTGCGTCCATACTACCAGGGAGGCGAGTTTGATTACCTGCTCAATTCTACAGAGAATCTGGAACTTCTTCAAGAACGTTTTATTGTATTTGAGCTTGACAATATCAAGGACCATCCTATTTTATTTCCTGTGGTCACGATCATTATCATGGAAGTTTTTATCAGCAAGATGAGAAAGCTCAAAGGCATCCGTAAAATGATATTGATTGAAGAGGCCTGGAAAGCCATTGCCAAGGAAGGAATGGCGGAATATTTACGGTATTTATTTAAGACTGTTCGTAAATTTTTCGGGGAGGCCATAGTGGTTACTCAGGAGGTGGAAGATATTATTTCCTCTCCTGTTGTCAAGCAGGCCATTATCAATAACAGCGACTGCAAGATCCTACTGGACCAAAGCAAGTACCAGAATAAGTTTGACCAGATCCAGGAACTGCTGGGGCTGACTGAAAAAGAAAAAGCGCTCGTGCTTTCTGTCAATAAGGCCAATGATCCCCAGAAGAAATACAAGGAAGTCTTTATTTCCCTGGGCGGAATATCATCAAAAGTATACAGAACAGAGGTTTCTTTAGAAGAGTATCTCGCTTACACCACCGAGGAAAGCGAGAAGGTAAAAATGAATGCTTACGCGGCAAAGTTCGGTGGTGACATAAAAAAAGGCATTGCAGCACTGGCCGGCGAGATGAGAAACGGAATTTAAATGAAAATGAACAATGAAAAAGAAACTAATTACCTGCCTGATTTTGCTGCTGCTTGTTGGCACTCCTGCAAGACCTGCTGAGAAAACCGCGGCACTGCCGATACTGGAAATCGTAAAGGCAGTTACCAAAAAGGTCATCAAAGCCATTGACCTGAGGATCCAAAAACTGCAGAATAAAACGATATGGCTTCAGAATGCCCAGAAACAGGTTGAAAATGTGCTCTCCAAGTTAAAACTTGATGAGATCTCGGACTGGACACAGAAACAGAAAGACCTTTATAAAGGCTACTACGGAGAACTGGCTAAAGTAAAATCTATTATTACGCATTACCAGAGGATCAAAGATATAACCCGAAAACAGACAAAACTTGTGCAGGAATACGAAAGGGCGTGGAACCTGCTCAGACAGGATCCCCATTTTACAGAAAGCGAGATTGGGTATATGGAACGTGTTTACTCGGGCATTTTGGAGCAAAGCATCAAGAACATTGACCAGATCTTTTTAATACTAGATTCCTTTACCACACAGATGAGTGATCTCAAAAGACTTGAAATCATCAATGCCGCCGCTGACCAGATTGATGCCAGCTATGATGACCTTAGGATGTTTAATCAGCAGAATATGCTGCTGAGCCTGCAAAGAGCCAAAACTGAAGCAGATGCAACCCGGGTAAAACAATTTTACGGAATTCCGTAATGCAAAGAAAAATATCATGAAAAAAGTGGTTTTATTATTATCAGCGATAATGTTTTTACAGCAGGGGATCCACTCGCAGGCAAAGCAGCGAAAGGAACTCCTGCTTCAGATTGCTGCACTTCAGGTCTATATCGACTATGCCAAAAAAGGGTATTCAGCCGTGTCAAAGGGACTTAATTTTATCGGAGATGCAAAAAGAGGTGAAGTGAATTTGCACGGTACTTATTTTACCTCACTCTTGAAGATTAATCCAAAAGTCAGGAACTATTACAAGGCAGCCGAAATTGTTTCGATGCAGATTAAAATAATGAACCTCTATAAAAAGACCTGTGCCGAGCTTAAGGCAGGCGACCTATTTCACGGCAGTGAACTGGATTATATAGAACGTTCTTTTAAAAGGCTGCTTGAGAACTGCAGCGATACTCTGGACCAGCTTTTAGTTCTCACTACTGACTCGAAACTGGAGCTTAAGGATGACCAGAGAATTCAGAGGATTGATGAGCTGCATAAAACCATGCTGGAGGATTACAATTTCTGCATTTCTTTCAGCCGTGATGCAAAACTGCTGGCACTGTCAAAGGCGGCAGATCAAAAAGAGGCTAAAAATAGTAATGCTCATTACGGGCTATAAATTTATAAGTTATGAAAAAGATATTGGTTTTAGGGCTGCTTATCTGCCTGTCTATGGTGCCCGGCAAAGCGAGCGCCCAGTCAGCAGAAATACAGCAGCTGATCCTGAACATTGAAAAACTCTCCCAGTTTAAAAAGATCCTCAGTGATATGAAAAAGGGTTATGAATTGCTCTCGGGAGGTTATAAAACCGTGAAGGATATGTCGCAGGGCAATTTCAGCCTTCATAAAACTTTTTTAAACGCCCTTATGCAGGTAAGCCCGGCGGTAAAGAATTACAAAAGAGTGGGTGAAATTGTAAATTTTCAAATACTGCTGGTAAAGGAAAGCAGAAACGGGCTGAACCGGTTTGCGCGAAGCGGCAGCTTCAGCGCGCAGGAAATTGGATATTTTGAAAGGGTTTACGGGAATCTGCTCAGCCAGAGCCTGCGGAATCTTGATGAGCTCACTACGATCGTTACTGCTGATAAGCTCAGGATGTCCGATGATGAAAGACTCCAGGCGGTGGATATGATCTATCTGCAGATGCAGGATAAGCTGCTTTTTCTTCGAAATTTTAATGCTTCGTCAAATATCCTTGCACTGCAGCGGGCAAAAGAGAAAAATGATGTTTATGCTTCCAAAGAGCTGCAGGAACTTAAAAACTAAAGAGATGAAACGGCCAATAAAAAACAAAATTGTTCTCGCAGCTGCGCTGCTGCCATCTTTAAGCTGGGCACAGGGGCTGGGCGATAACATGCAGAGCCTACACTTGGTGCTGGACCAGCTTTATGATGAGATGATGCCCCTGTGCGGCAATCTGCTGGCTGTAGGACAGGGAATCGCAGGATTTGGAACCATCTGGTATATCGCCTCCAGAGTATGGAGGCATATCGCAAGCGCCGAACCGATTGATTTCTATCCGCTGTTCCGTCCCTTTGTAATTGGATTCTGCATCATGATTTTTCCCTCTGTTCTTGCTCTTATCAACGGCGTTATGAAACCCACAGTAACCGCAACTGCCGCTATGGTCACAGGATCCAATAATGCAGTTTCGGTGCTATTAAAAGAAAAAGAAAAAGCAATTAAAGAAACAGATCCGTGGAAAATGTATGTAGGTACAGCGGGTGCTGGAGACCGGGACAAATGGTATAAATACACCCATGACGGAGCCGACCCCTCAGATGAGAGCATGCTGGCAGGAATAGGAAATGATATCAAGTTTGCCATGGAAAAGGCTTCCTACAGTTTTAGAAACTCAGTCAAGGAATGGATGAGCGAGGTACTGAGGGTTTTGTTCGAGGCCGCGGCTTTATGTATTGATACTCTCAGAACATTTCAGCTGGTTGTCCTCTCCATCCTGGGGCCGCTTGTTTTCGGAATAGCGGTCTTCGACGGATTCCAGCATACGCTTACTGTGTGGCTGGCAAGATATATTAATATTTATCTGTGGCTCCCGGTTGCTAATATTTTTGGAAGCATTATAGGCAAGATACAGGAACTGATGCTCAAACTGGATCTGTCCCAGGTGCAGTCCACCGGTGATACGTTTTTCAGTACTACTGATATGTCTTACCTTATTTTTATGATAATCGGCATTATTGGGTACTTCACTGTGCCGTCGGTTGCTAACTACATCGTTCATGCAGGCGGCGGCGGAGCCCTAGCCCAGAAAACCACAACCCTTTTCAGCACCTCAGCCAGTTCAGCAGTTTCCAAAACCTCACAGGGCACAGCAATGGTTCTGGATACAATGGGAAATGCTGCGGGAAAGATGTCACAGAGCATGTCTGCATCTTCAGCTTCATCTCCATATTTTGAGGAGAAAGGAAATTATATGAGCGACAGGCTTAAAGGAAATTCAAAATAAACTTAAATGATCGGCTCATGTTCACTAAAATGAAAAATATAGACACTGCATTTAAATATGTGAGAGGATTTACTTTACTGGTTATTATATGCTGCGCTTTGATCTGCTGTTACACCCTAAACAGAAGTTTTCAGACTGTAAACCGCATGCAGGATAAGATATACATCCTGGCGGCTGGAAAAGCTTTGGAAGCATATGCGTCGGACAGAAAGGATAATGTGCCTGTTGAAGCGAGGGATCATATTAAAACTTTTCACAAGTTTTTCTTTACCCTGGACCCGGATGATAAGGTAATTAAAACCAATGTCACTAAAGCTCTTTATCTGGCGGACGAAAGTGCTAAAAGAATTTATGATGACCTGAAAGAAAACGGCTTTTATTCCGGAATCATTTCAGGAAATATAAGCCAGACCATCCAGATTGACAGTGTAACTGTCGATATACAGGACTATCCCTACCGCTTTAAATGTTTCTCGCGGCAGAACATCATCAGAACCACCAGTATTTTGAAAAGAAACCTTATTACGGAAGGGAGTCTGCGCAATGTATCAAGAAGCGACAACAATCCGCACGGTTTTTTAATTGAACGTTTCAATACGATTGAAAACCGAGATTTAACTGTTGAAAACCGAAAATGACAGGTTATGAAATCATTGTTTAAAAAACGGGAAACTGCATTTACATACCATAGGCACTATCTCTCTGCACAAAAAAAATGGTCTGAAAAAATGAGCAGTCTGGCGGAAGGGTGTTCAAAGAGGAAGCTAATTTCTCTTCTCAGCTTATTTGTTATCCTATCGGCAGGCTACCTTCTTTATAACATTTATAATGCCTTTTCAGAAAAGGAAACACAACAGGTAAAATTTTCAGAACAGACTGTAAAAATTAAAATAATCGATTAAAAAAATAAAGACATGGAACAGAAGACGATATCAATTAAAGAAGCAAAAAAACGAAAAATGCTTCTGGCTCTGCCGATCATAACACTTCCTTTTATTACCATTCTTTTTTATACTCTGGGAGGAGGAAGAATGGAAGGTGCAGTGGCTGAAAATGAAATAAAGAAAGGATTTAATTTTAAACTGCCGCTTCCAAATTTTAAAGAAGATTCTTCCCTGGATAAAATGAGCTACTATGACCAGGCAGCAGTAGATTCAGTCAAACTGCAGGAGCAGATTAAAAAAGATCCAAACTATTCCAATCAAAAAGTTCTTGAAGAATCTTTAAAGGAGTTCCCGGAACTGGATTTTGCATCCCAGAGTTATTCAAAAAAAAGAAACGGCTTGAATGCAGTGATTCCGCAGGACAGAAACGAGCAGAAAATCTATGAAAAACTGCAGCTGCTCCATAAAACCATCAGCCAGCCTGCACAGGTTAAAAATTACGGCCAGGATATGAGGGAGTTCGAAAACTATGGCTCATCAAATGAAGCATCTGCCCAGATTAAGAACTTGGAACAGATGATGTCCGCAATGGGTGAAACGGCGCCGGATCCTGAACTGCAGCAGCTAGGAGGCATGCTGGAAAATATACTGGATATCCAGCATCCTTCAAGAGTACAGGAACGTTTAAAACAGAATTCGGAAGATAAAAAAGGAAAAGTATATTCCGTAAACCTCAAAAATAACGCAGAAATTATTACCTCTTTACAAGAGAATACAGCACCTGCAAACACTTTTAAATTGAATGCCTTTTTCACCGCAGATGAAGATTTAAATCCAGATCATACGCAAAATGCACTTGAAGCTGCCGTGCACGAAACTCAGGCAATTGTAAATGGATCCGTGATTAAATTAAGGCTCACCGCTGATATTACCCTTCAGGGAACTACAATTCCAAAAAACACTTTTGTATACGGCATGGCATTCCTGAAAGGCGAAAGACTTGAAATAAAGATAGAAAACCTCCAGCATCATGGTTCAATTTTTCCGGTGCAGCTATCAGTCTATGATATAGACGGAATTGAGGGAATATACATTCCAGGTGCAATCAACAGGGATGTGGCCAAAGCATCTGCAGACCGCTCGATTCAGACACTCGGACTTACCGGCATTACTGATTCATGGGGAGCACAGGCTGCGGGAATGGGCATTGAGGCAGCAAAAAGTCTTATGAGTAAAAAGGTAAAACTCATAAAAGTACTGGTAAAAGCAGGATACAGGGTGCTGTTATATGATGAAAAACAAAAGAATTTAAAACCTTAAAAAAGAGAAAGATGAAAAGAATTAATTATTTGTTTTTAATGAGCCTACTGCTGGTTTCTGTTTGGACTTATCCTCAGGGAAACAGCAGCGAAACAGTTTTTTATGAAGACCAGTATAAAAATCTTCAGATCGGCTGTTCGAAAACTACCAGCATTGTTTTTCCCTACCCGATTAAAAGCATAGATAAAGGGAGTGCTGATGTGCTGGTGCAGAAAGCCAAAGGGGTAGAAAATATCCTGCTGCTAAAAGCGGCAAGACAATATTTTTTCCAGACTAACCTGACAGTAGTTACATCTGATGCAAAATTATACGTATTTGTACTGAATTACGATGAAGACTGCCCGGACCTGAATATAAAAGCAGAAAGTGCAGTTGCTGCAAGCAGAGATGTATTATTTACTTTAGAAAATGAAAATCAGAAAAAAATAGAGCAGTCTGCTTCACTGGCATTATCAAAAAAAATAAAGACCAGCGGTTTTAAAAAATCTAAATTCCAGATAAAACTGGAGGTTAACGGCTTATTTATCCATCAGGATGTTCTTTATCTGCGCTTAGTATTTGAGAATAAATCCAAAATTAACTACGATATCGACCAGCTGCGTTTTTTTGTAAGAGACCAGCAAAAATCAAAACGAACCGCATCACAGGAAATAGAATTACAGCCACTATACAGCACTTCATCATCCGCTGTGATTCCTTATAAGTCTGAAATTATAAAAGTATTTGCACTGGAGAAATTTACCATCCCAGAGAATAAGTATCTGACCCTTCAGCTCATTGAAAAGAACGGCGGAAGGCATTTAGAAGTCAACGTTAACAATAATCTGGCTGACAAAGTAATACCCCTCCCTTAATTCACAAATCTAGTTTTAAAAACTCAAAAAACAGATTATGAATATAAACATCAATGAGACTGAAATGCTTTTAAGTGTTGCAGAGGAAATGGCTTCTTACGGCTACAAGTATGCCGCATTTCCTTGTGATGTAATAACTGATCCCGATACCATTGAGTTCTTTATGAACTCATGGGATGCAATGGAACATTGTTATGCGATGACTACTGATAGAGACTATTTTAAGAGTATGACCATAGATTCACTTAAAAATGATTTAAATATAGTGATGCAGAGCGGTATTGACCTTTATAGCACCGAGAAATTGGATCTTACTGAATTTGTCCGATTGGAAAGAGAAAAGAAAGAACTATTTGAAAACAACTTAAATACAAACATTATGAATGAGAATAATTTAAAATACCTGAAAGACCAGCTGAAATATACTGGATTTGGAGAAACTTTCGATACTGAATTGAAAGAAAACATGCTGAAAGGAGATAAGGATTTTAAAATCATGCACACCGGCATTATGAACAATGGCGTCCCAAACAGAGATACCGTAACGGTTGAGCTGAACTTCAAGAAGTCAGACCAGACTGATATGTACTTTTTTAATTCCTATCATGTGAATCTTCAAAAAGAAGAAAACAAGCCGGGACTGCAGCAGACCTTTTACATCAATAATGATGCAACCAGCATTACACTCAAAGAAGCCTATAATTTAATGGAAGGCCGTTCGGTAAATAAGGATCTTAAAACTAAAGAAGGAGAAAGTTACAATTCTTGGTTAAAATTCGATTTTAAACAGACAGACAATTCCGGAAATTTTAAGATTAACCATTACCATCAGAATTACGGCTATGATCTGGAAGCAAGCCTTGAGAAGCATTCCATAAAAGAACTCAGTACGCCGCAATATAAGGAAGACCTTATGAACTCCCTTAAAAAAGGAAATCTGCAGTCTGTGACTTTTGTTGTCAGCGGCGTTGAAAGCAAAATGTTCGTAGAAGCAAATCCGCAGTTTAAGACTCTTAATGTATATGACGGAAACCTCCAGCGCATCAATCATCGAGAAAGCAAAGAAGAGAAAAAATCTGAAGGAGAAAAAACTTCAGAAAAGCAATCTGACAAAAAACAGTCTGAAACCACTGAGGAGAATTGTGAAACCCCTTCTGCGAACAAACCCAAAAAAAGAAAACAGCAGTCTAATTCGGTTTAGAGATTTTAAAATTATTAAAGTTTAGATGATGAACCCGCAGTTTCCCGTAAATAGAGTAGAAATGGAATTCAGCCAATGGAAAGCAAGAGAGGAGCGTTTCAATACGCTCTTTTCAATTACTCCGGCAGAAAACAGATCTTTATTGGCTGAGAAACTGCGCCAGTTCGAGAGAATCCGAACGAAATACAAGTCTTCAAAAAATATTGAGGAGCAGCATACGCTTCGAATCCTTAAAATGGAAATCCACAGGATGTCAAAACAATTATATCCAAGTCTCATTTCACGTATCCTGAGGAAAATAATCACCAACACGCAAAATAAGCTTTCACTTCGCAGTGAGGCAAAAAAAGACGAAATAAACTTCAATTCGCTTAACGAGGAAGTGCAGCGTATCGGCTTTCCTGATTTATCCGAAAAATTAAAAAATCTTATTGACAAAGAACAGGGAAATTTCAGCATTCCTCTATCCTACTACATTAATGAAAAAGAAAAGATTACTCATACTCTTTGGTTTTCAAAAAATGCTGAAAGGCATTTTGAACTCGATGGATTTAAAAGCAGCATGCAGAATAATTCTGCACCAGAAGACAGCAGGGATTATTACTTTAAAAATTGGCAGGAACGCAATTTTAAACTTAATGAAGTTTATAATTTATTGTCAGGCCGTTCTGTAGAGCATAACCACTCATGGTTTCAGCTCGACTTTAATGATAGAGACGCTTCGGGCAATTATCACTTAAAAGAATTTCGAAATGAATATGCTTATGATTTAGAAAAGACTTTAAAGTCCATTCCTTTAAAAGAGATATCTGATACATATGAAATGGAGAAACTAAAACATGCTTTAAGACAGGGTGACAGAGTATCTGCTGTGCTGATTAAAAATGGACGAGAAAATCAGATTTATATAGAGGCCAATCCGCAGTTTAGATCATTGAATATCTATGACCGGCATTTTCGTAAAATCCAGACAGCTTCATCAAAAAACCAGGCAGCAAGATTCCCGAAACAATCTGTCCAAAAAGGAATAAAATCTAAAATACAGCAGTGATGGAACAATTAAATCCTTTAACGGAATTCTTTAGATCGATAGAAAAAGACCAGCGCATCAGCATTACCCATATTGGAATTTTTGCGGCACTGCTTCAATTCAGAACAAATAAAGGCAATATCAATCCTATCAAAGCCTATAGGCATGAAATTATGAAAATAGCCAAAATAACCGGCCCTGTCACATATCACAGGTGCATAAAAGACTTAAATCAATACGGCTATATAAACTATGTTCCCAAAAAAAATAGAAATCAAAAAAGTGTCATTTATTTTCTCGTTTAAAAGGCAGGTTCTGACATAGTTTTAAAATTAAACTTAAAGATCTAAATTATCGAAATAATAAAATGTAGAGGGTTAAGAAAAACATCTCTATGGAACTATCACTGCAAGCGGCCTGCATCCCAAATTAATTATTGAATCATCACCAGCCGCAAGAATATGACTTGATTTAGGAGAAAATTTGAATTTCCTGCTCCTGTTTTTTTAAATATAATTATTGCTCAACTGAAGCAAAAAATTGGTGTATTCCTAACAGCCGTTAGCATTTTTTTAGCCCCGATAGAAGTGGAAATCCTTTTGTGCCGGGGTTCGCGCAAAAGATTAGAACGAATAGCGGGAAAAGCTCCTGAAAAAATAACAAATCAAACCTAAAAACCCACTGATCAGCATGGTCATTGTATATAATACTGCACCTCCCCCCCGATAACCTGACCGCTGTTCTATAAACACAGATCCTTATGCTATAAAAAAAACGCCCCTGTCCGCTTTACATCTGATAAAGGACAGCCCGCCAAGATCACCCCTATTGGAATTTTTGCGGCACTGCTACAATTCAGAACTGCTGCAGGTTATATTAATCCTGTTAAAGCATATAGCCATGAAATTATGAAGATTGCTAAAAAATCACTCTCAGTACCACCGTAATTCTCAAAACCAAATCAAAGACCCAAAAGCCACAGCCAAAAACACCCAGCCCCTATGAGCAGCAGAACCCTTATAAGGAACCCCAAAGCGGCACCAAAGACATAACCGGGAAGAACATAGAAAAAGACCTTATAGATAATGACTCTTTAAAGGGGTTTGAAACCGATGTTGATACCCAAAAAAGCGATAAGGCTCAAAGCGACTCCTTTGAGACCATAGAACCCG
>Ga0247807_10000675_pt1 | contig 21465 bp, 24 predicted proteins | sample UWRJL074202C1_FD_179931 | JGI IMG/M metagenome (GOLD analysis project Ga0247807, IMG submission 179931) | Plant litter microbial communities from Arlington Agricultural Research Station in Wisconsin, United States - UWRJ-L074-202C-1 | ecosystem: Environmental > Terrestrial > Plant litter >...
TTACGACGAAAAGGCCCAAACCTTTTTAGCAGATAGATACATCACCGGAACTTGTCCGAAATGCGGTAACGAGAACGCCTATGGTGATCAGTGTGAAAACTGCGGAAGCACATTAAATGCAACCGATCTTATCAACCCTAAATCCACTCTTTCCGGAGAGAAACCGGTGAGGAAGGAGACTAAGAACTGGTTCCTGCCACTTGATCAATATGAAGAGCGTTTAAGGACCTATATTGACGGACATAAGGAATGGAAGCCAAATGTTTACGGACAATGTCAGAGTTGGTTAAATGCGGGCTTACAGCCTAGAGCGATGACCAGAGATCTCGACTGGGGAGTCAAGGTTCCAGTTAAAGGTGCCGACGGAAAAGTATTATACGTATGGTTTGATGCTCCGATAGGTTATATCTCTGCCACTAAACAGCTTTTTGAGTATGCCAGACTAGATGTTTGGAATCCTATGGCCGAAGAATACTACATCAACCAAAATGAGGTCGAAAAAGGCAATTGGGAAGACTATTGGAAGAGTGAAAACACAAAACTGGTTCACTTTATCGGGAAAGACAATATCGTGTTCCATTGCATTATTTTCCCTGCGATGTTAATGGCACATGGAGGGTATACTTTGGCGGACAACGTACCTGCCAATGAATTCTTAAACCTGGAAGGACAGAAGATCTCAACCTCTAAAAACTGGGCGGTATGGCTAAATGAATACCTGGTTGAATTCAAAGACAAGCAGGATGTTTTGAGATATGTGCTTACTGCAACAGCTCCAGAGACAAAAGACAACGACTTTACCTGGAAAGATTTTCAGGCGCGAAATAACAATGAGTTGGTGGCCATTCTTGGAAATTTCATCAATAGAGTAACGGTATTGACCCACAAGTATTTCGGTGGAAAAGTGCCGATGTTGATGGAAATTAAGCCAGAAGATCAACAAGTAATTGATGATTTAGCCGCTATCCCAGCAAAGATTAGTGCTTCTATTGAAAATTATAGATTCAGGGAAGCATTGTCGGAGGTGATGAATGTTGCCCGCTTAGGAAACAAGTACCTAGCGGAAACAGAGCCTTGGAAAGTCATCAAAACTGACGAAGATAGGGTGCGTACCATCTTGAACATATCTTTGCAAATTGCGGCGAATATTGAAATTCTAATTGAGCCATTCCTACCATTTACGGCAGATAAATTAATGAAGATGCTGAACTATGGTGGTCACCTTTGGGAAGACGCCGGTAGCATGAACCTTCTTCATCGCGGTCACCAATTAAATGAGCCTGTACTCTTGTTCGAAAAGATCGAAGACGATGTAGTACAAGCTCAGATAGATAAACTGAATCAAAGCAAAGCAGACAATGCTGTGCCTACTGCGGTAGAGCCTGCGAAAGAAAATATTCAGTTTGAGCAGTTTTCGGCGATCGACATCCGTGTAGCCACTATTATTGCTGCGGAAAAAGTGGAGAAGACCAAAAAATTGTTGAAGCTAACACTAGATACGGGTATTGATCAGCGAACTGTTGTTTCGGGTATAGCAGAATATTATGCGCCTGAAAACATCATCGGACAGCAAGTTAGCCTGGTGGTAAACCTTGCCCCAAGAGAAATTAAGGGCATTGTTTCGCAGGGGATGATCCTGATGTCCGAAGATGCAAATGGTAAGCTAGCTTTTGTAGCACCTATCGATAGCCACTCAAATGGCAGTGTAATTAGGTGATCCCAATAGCAATTGAACTGGAGGGGGCGACGGCGACATAGATTGTCGCCCTACTTTAAATTGCATTTGATCCCATGTTTCGGTAACAGATTTATTTACGATTCCTGGAGTGATCTTCGTACTTAGAATTGCACAGGGATTAAATAGCTTATTGTTGATGTAGGTATCGCCTAAAAAAGACTCTTTGTAGAACTTCAGAGATAAACCAATTATGCAAAGGCAGCCTGGTTGTGTAGTAAACGTAGCATACTGTACAGGGAAAATTATTTTCTGTCCGGTCTTCTCGACATCAAAAGATACCGATTCAGCATCTTTGTAGTAGCCATTCTCTAGATCAAAAAGAGCACAGGTCAAAACTATCTTACATTTCCAAATCTCTTTAGGAAATACAATATCTTTCAGAGATTTCATCTCTCGCAGTTGAATATGCACACGATTATTTAAGGTATAATCAACCGTAGGCTGAACATGATATTGATTTTCCAGCGGTGATTTGATATTGAATTCAAAGCCAATCAATCTCTTGAAGGATTCTTGTTGGAAATTGAAATTTAGGTTTGTTTCGTCTAGCGCTGGCCTAAGACAGTCAGTCACAACTCCGGTAAGGCGAGATGACATGCCGCCGTCGTGGAAATTGGTGTATGTATCTCCTAATGACTCTCTAAAATAGCAGGCTAGGTTGCTTGCTTTACCAAATACGGTGGAGCAATCTATCGTCGCAACTGTTTTTTTATACTTCTTCTTGTTTGATAGTCCCTTAACAACCTGTCTTCCGTTGTGTTCGCTATATGTTGAGTTACCGATTGTTCCTCTGGTGAATCCGTTCTTAATTATGGCCATGATTTATATTTGGTTATAGTCTGTAAGGGTACGGCTTATATTGGGCTATTAGAGACGCCAATACGAATATGACACAAATTAGTAATAAGTCCAATGAGTACCAGTGCAGATTGGAGTTGACTTGCTTTTACATTGGACTTGCATTGGACTCACTAAAACTTTAACCAAACTACTATTGCCGTTTGTTCTATCCTATCGGAGTTTTTAAACCTATTAGTTTTAGTTGATGTTGCCTGAAAATGATTGTTGGCAAACAGGGCGTTTTATTATTATATTTGCGCCTGCCGATTGAGAAGCTGATTGGTATAAGTAGTATTGGTCCCGTAGTTCAACGGATAGAATAGAAGTTTCCTAAACTTTAGATATGAGTTCGATTCTCGTCGGGACCACAGATTGAAAGATCAAAATGTATAAAAGCCCGCAAAATCGAAGCGGGCTTTTTCGTTATTTCTACTTTAGTAAGATTGGTAAAAAAGATATCCTTGATTTAGCATATCCCTAAATTTGAAGTTGAACAAAACTTTATAATTATATTATTTCACCGATAATCTTGTAATTTATACAGGTATAATTTTCCCAATTAAACCTTCGTTTTGTGAGACAAGATCTTTCTTTGTTCTGAAATAGTAGCCTCATCATGACTGATATTAAGATGTAATATATAGTGATATAAAGATATATGGATATCAACATATCATTAACGAATTATGGGAAATTGCAGAGACAGCTAAAAGAAAAACAGGTTAGTTACCTTCCTTTAATGAGACAATTGTTTTCTCTTTGCCTTACTTGGCGTTTAAGATCTACAGCTAAAAGAGAAGGAGAGGAGTAGGTCGAAATATTATAATAATGCTGCTTCTAATTAACTCCTGAATTTTAAACTTTGTTCGTTGAATGCATATAGATATACCGTCCTAAATGATATAAATAAACATAATGTTTATTCTAGGTAGTATGTTGTTGTAAATTAATATGTTACCTTGTATATATGATAAATAAACAGGACGTGGAGCAAGTTAGGATCGATTTTGAAATTTCTGAAAAATTAATCAAAGATAGATCAGCCAAGCTAATTCAAAGGTCAAATGAACTAATAATTCATTTCTTAGACACTTGGGATAAAGGGGATAATGTGGTAGTGTTTTACAGGAAAAATAACCCTAAGTATTAGTACTGAGATGAAATACGAAGGTGCCATTTTATAAATCTGTCTTTTATCTATTATTGCTAATCTTAAATTTACATCCTAGCTTACGTTAAATTTAACAGAGTTTCTTGAACTTGTACCTGTGGAATATAATTTCTAAAAGAGAAAGTAATGTTTATAATGACACAACCTTAAGACCACACTAAAGCTTATGCATATTTCAAACATAAGATGCCTATTTATATGAAATGTTTATTACTCATTTCGTTTGTTTTATTTGCCTCAGTCGATGCTTTTTCCCAGAATCTGGAAGTTTTGCTTATTGGTACATCTCACGATTACAGTAAATCTCAGAACCAGGACTTATCAGAAATCCAGAAAAGAATCCGAGTATTTAACCCAGGCGCTTTTTTTGGGGAATTTGTTACTGCCCAGGATGAAGTAAACTTGATGGATTATTGGTGTAAATCTGATAACCTTAAACGGTTGAAAAGATTACGAGCTAACAAAAATATTCCAGCAGCAAAGCTTTCCAAAGTTATTGATAGCTTAAAAAGAATTTCAAAATCAGAGCCTGAAAATTTTTATATTAAAACGGACCTTGCTCATGCATATTTCCTGGCCCAGGATGTTGCAAATGCTCATTATCAATACTGGCAGGTTTTTGACCGTTTACAACACTCAGCAGATGTTCAGCTGGAAAAGTATTTAGATGATTTACTTAGTCCTAAACAGGATGTATCTGGAAGAAGTATGAAGAGAATAAATACCTCAGAATATGCATTATTAGCATTTCCAATGATGAGGGAATTTAAGCTGACGGAAATGCTTTCTATGGATTGTCAGGATTACGATCTGAACTGGACTGCATCAGCAGTTGCTTTCCATGAAAAATTTAAAAGGTTTCAGACAGATAGCCTGTCGGCGGATTTCAAGTTAATCAATGCTATACTTGCTAAAAGGGATGATGGGTTTGGTACGTATAAACAAAAGGAAAGTACTTCGTCAGAATTTACAGAATGGCTGAATACTGATGAGGCTGCAAAAATATTGGCATCAGGAGATTTCTTTTTTCCGGAACTATATACGTTTGCTGATTTTCCAAAAGAAGAAATGTTATCTCAAATTCACTGGTGGACCAGGCGCAATGAAGAAATGTGTAGAAATATTGTAAACAGGTCTGAGCAGATTAAAGCTAAAAAAGTGGTTGTTATTGTGGGAGCCAACCATAAAAAATTCATGCAAGACATATTTAAAAAAATGAACCGTGTTACAGTGGTCACTTTAAAAGACTAGATATACCTACAACTAGTAAGTCCTGGGTAGACCTGAAATATTAACACATTAGTTCAGACAGCTATTGATGGTAGAGAATAACTCATCTATATCAAATGGCTTTGCAACGAAAGCAGTTGCTCCCGATTTTTTAGCAATGTCAGCACCATCTTTACTGGCAGAAAATATAATTACCGGGAGTGCCGTGGTTTGAGGATTTAATCTTACTGCTGCTAAAATCTGATCTCCTGAAATAACTGGCATCCATAAGTCAAGTAATAACAGGTCCGGGCTTTCTTTTTCGATAATGATCTTCACATTCAGGCTATTTTGTTCAGGTATAATGATGTGCCCGGTTTCTTCAAGAATCAACTCAAGCATCTCCAAAATACCAGGGTCATCATCACAAACAAGTATTTTTTTTCTATCCATTAGTATTTTGTTTTTTTGGTAAAGTAAAACTGAATGTTGAGCCTTTACCCTTATTGCTTTCTACCCACAATGTTCCATTGTGACTTTTAATTATTTGCGCACATATATAAAGTCCAAGACCCATTCCTGGAAACTTTTTCTGCGTTTCTCCGACTCTAAAGAATCTATCAAATACTTTTTTCTGATCCTCAAGACTTATACCTACTCCAGAATCTGTTACTGCGAGTTTGACATATTCGCTAACATTGGATATATGGATCAGTATTTCCTTATTATCAGGGGCATACTTAATGGCATTTGACAGTAAGTTATTGATCACCTGTATGATATGGGTTTCATCACCAAGGATCACTGATTTGGTAGTCCCTTCCAGTTTCAGCTTATGGGTAGCGGTGGATAGCTGCATTGATTCAACAGCCTCCTGAACTACCAAATCAAAATCAAATTCTGCCCTGTGCAACTCCAAATTTCCGGTTTGGATCCTTGATACATCAAGTAAATCAGTAATTAGTCCATTTAACCTATCTACATAGGAAGAGACCTTACTTAAAGTATTACTGAATTTTTCAGAGGCATCTTTTGATAAGGTGCGTTCCAACGATTGTATGTAACCTTTAATTGTTGTCAGCGGAGTTTTTAATTCATGACTTGCAATAGATAGGAAATCATCTTTACGTCTTTCAATTTCTTTCCTATCAGTGATGTCTTCAATAGCAAGCAGGATCTGGTCTTTATATTGACCTTCAAGTTCGATCCTAAAAGCATTTAGTAACATAAGTTTTCTGCCAATGTAGGGGAAATCATGTTCCACTTCAAAATCAACTACGGGATTATTGGTAGGAAGGATTTTTAAAAGGAGTTCTTTCAGTTGAGGGATATCCCACTGATGGTTACCAAGGTCATATAACTGATTTCCTATAGTATCCCGTTCAGTTACTTTGAAGGTCTTTAAAAAGTGACTGTTCGCACTCAATACCTTAAAGTCAGGATCAAGTACCAGCAGACCTTCTCGGACTGTTTGGATGATACTGGTTAGAAAAGCTTCGCTATCTTTAAGATCTTTTGTTTTTTCCTCAATTTGCTTTTCCATAGAAAGCTTCTGCTGGAAAAGTTCTTCTTCTGCGTATTTACGAGCAGTGATATCATTTTGAACTCCAATAAAATGTGATATGTGACCTTGTTTATTTTTTACAGGAGACATGTAGAGCTCATTCCAGAAGAGCTCACCGTTTTTTTTATAATTTCTGATTTGTACGGTACATTTTGTGCCATTAGCTACACTTTTAGCTATCTCTGACCTGGCATTTTGATGTCGATCATCAGCTTGTAAAAACCGGCAGTTATGACCTATAATTTCCGCCCTTTGATATCCTGTCATGGTTTCAAATGCACTGTTACAGAATATAATAGGGTTGTCAGGTGCAGTATTATCAGTAATTATTATCCCTGAAACTGAAGCATCTAAGGCAGTTACCAGAAGGTCGAAATTTTCTGATAAGGAGTCTCCATTAAAATTAAATTTACCGTCAGTGATTTTATCCAAGATAAGCAGTGTTAATGTAAATTCGGTTTAACACCTGGCAATGAAAATTGTTTATTGGAAATTCTTTTCAACTGTATTATTGAAGCATGAAGTATTATATCCTAGATTATTTAAAATACTATTTTATTTAGCATTTAAAATACTCATTTTTGTAGTAATAAATATGAGAAAAAAAATATTGCTACTAGAGGATGATAATGATACTGCAGATATCATCAAGCTTATTGTAGAAGAAGAGCAGTTTGAAGTCATTTTATCGAAAGTGGAATTGTTGCAATCTGATATAAGGATTAATAATCCGAGCGTGATCATATCTGACTTCAGGTTAGGGGAGAATTTAAGAGGTGACCAGATCTGCAGAAAGCTTAAAACAGATATTGATACGTCAAAAATTCCATTTGTTTTGATCTCAGCTACTAACAATTTACCTGAAGTTGCTTTACATTGTGGCGCTGATGCTTATATAGAAAAGCCTTTCGATATCAATTTTTTCATGAAGGTAGTGAATGAAGTAACTAATGGCTGACTATCAGGCAAAGCACATCTAAGAAGCCGGTCAGCAATATGTTCCTATCTGTTCAGGTAATTACTATGCTTTACAAGTTTAAGATCTTCAACTATTTTCTTGGCATTTCTATTTAGTGCGATAAATTCAAGATTTAATTTTATTCGTTCTGGAGAACCGACTTCAAATTTAGCCCTCTGATTGCTTAAAGCATCCATCAGCAGCTTTATCCTTTTAAGATTATCTTCTAAAGTCACTCTGTTCATAAGAGTCCAACAGCTCTTATTTTTGAAGGTTCACTATTTTATTATATCAGGTATTTTCCATGATGTTATGGGTATTTATACCCTAAGTGTATGTCACTTGATAAGATATCAAATTGACAAGATGTCTTTTACTGTATTAATAAAGTCTGGAACATCGAGTGGTTTTGAAACATAAGCTGCAGCTTCACAGATTTTAGCATAATATTCCAGCTCATCAGTAGAAGATATTAGTATAAAGGGAACCTTGGCTATCTTGAAGTTATCTTTGATCTGCCTGCAGGAGTCCAATGACTGAAAATCCAGTACCATAAGATCTGGTTCAAATTTTTCAATTTGCTCTGCTAAGTTTTCCCAGCGGGTTGTCTCGGTTATAAAATTTTCGGATTGTAAACTATGTTCAACAATTTCTAAAATGGCCTTATCATGGCCAAAGATCAGTACTTTAAAAGGTATCAATTATTATGGTATCAGTTAAAAATAGCTTAATAACGAAGCATAATATCTATTTGTTTTAATAGATTATAGAAGCAAATAATTAAGTCCCATAAAAAATGGTAGCTTTTGTTAAGTATTTGATAAGAAAATAAGATAGAATAGCCAATTAATGCAATATCACCCTAGAAAATTATTATTTAAGGAAAGTTGTAATAAAATTAAGTAGTCGATAGAATAAAATATTTGAGATTACGTTCGATTTATAAGATAGATATACAAGTATTAGCGATTAATGGAAGAAACGAAAGTAAGTGAGTTAAACCAGGGAGATGTTTTTTTGTTCGGAGAGGTGATATTTGAATTGGTATCCCCACCATCACTAGTCCAAAACAAAATGGCACTTTGCCGTATAACAAATCAATGTGCGAACCTATATATTTCTCCAGATGCTTTAGTGCAGCCACTCCTATGAAAGATCGAATTCAGCCAAAGCTGATTATAGTTTAGCTTTCAAATGCAGCGATATAGTAGCAACCCTATTTTAAAGGCAATGTAAAATAGAAACAGCTTCCCTGATTACTTGGCAATTTTTCAAGACCTATTTTCCCCCCATGCCTGGTAATGATTTCCGAACAAAGATAAAGGCCTATTCCTGTACCATGTACTGCATTTTCATCGGTGTTTATCCTATAGAATTTTTCAAAAATTTTATCATGTTCAGTTTCAGAAATTCCCATTCCGTAATCTCTTATAGCTACCCTGACATGGCCTTGAGTATAGTCTATAAGCACTTCAATAAGGTTTTTACCCGCAGAGAATTTAATTGCATTATTCATCAGGTTAGTAATGACCTGTCCGATTCTATGCCGGTCTGCAAGTATATCTGGAATATCTTTACTGACTATAATATTAATGGTATGGTCGGCATTAATTGTGGTGGCACTATCTGAGACTTCACGTGTAAGTTCCTCGATGTTGACCCGCTCTTTACGCAAGGCCATCTCAGTAACTTTATGCGAGTTAACATCCAATGCCTCATTTAAAATCCGTTCGATTTTTTCACTCGAGGCAAGAGCTTTCTCTGCAATTGCAGAATGTTTGACGTCCCCTGTCCCTACTACATATCTTTTAAGCAGCTGTACGTATCCCTTAACGGCTGATAAAGGTGTTTTGACCTCATGGTTAGCAATGCTAAGGATCTCATCGCGCAGGGTTTCCATGTCTTTTTTTTCTGTAATATCCAAAGTGGTTCCAATAATTCTAACAGGCCTTTGATCCCTGAAAATTATGGTCCCTCTTGCTTCCAGCCATCGTATCCTTGAATCTGGCAAACGGACCCTGACCTCAAAATTATAGGTGCCTACTTCAGGATTCATGGCAAGGTCAATAGCAGCCCGCCTACGTTTTCTATCCTCTGGTAGAATAGCCTCATTTATATCTTGTTCTGTGATATTTTGATCTAAATTAAAACCAAAATTTATTCTGTTTTGGGTTGTGCAGGTAATCTGACCTGTTTGGATATCAAGTTCCCAAAAACCTAATTTAACCTGGGATAAAGCTAGACTAAGATGTTCATCTGAAAGCTTAGCTGATTTTAAAAATGATGCTGACAAATACTAGTAGTTTACAATCAAAACTAATGAATGTATTTGAAATTTTAAAAATTAATAGATGACCAATAACCCAAATTTAAGGTATAATTTTTATTGCTTCTGATCGGTCTTCTTCGTTAATGACTTCATTTCAAAGCAAGTTGATACAGTTAAAGACCCTTATAAAATGATTTCATAAAATCTAATAACATATTATTATTCATATCACCATCCAGGGACAGAATTTTGTAGTTTAAATCAAAGATCCCTTTTAAAGTAGGATTATTGTCTAGGTTCATCCTTTCAAAGCCCATTTCCCATGTACTAAAATTCCTATTATTTATCAGACCGTTTTTAATTAATGTAACTTTTTTATGCCTGCCGTCTATTTGAATATTTTTAAATAGTTCGATAACTTCACTTTCCGGCCCTTCCAGAACCTGAATAAACTTACCGTAGTTTTCCGTACTTGTTTTTCCTTCAATGTAAACCAAACAGCCAGTTATGTCACGATTTTTGTTTCGTTCCTGGGAAGCTTCTAGAAGCTGTTTGAGTTCAGTATTTCGCATGGCTTTTAGTGCATCACTTATATATATTAGGTAATAGATCATCAGGTATTACTGTTATTTAATAAATTAGAATTAATAATTTCAGAACTAATTATATAGAATTAGTACAGCGTGAAATTAAAAACTTTTATAAAAAAAGTGACATAGAATGGTTAAGGGCTCACATTCTTTCATGTTTTTGAAGAGATTTATCTTTTACTATAATTACTTGGTTCCTATTATCCCAGTTTTTGTTTAAACTTATTATGTTGATGTTTTAGTAAGGTTCCTTCCTTTCTGGATTTTATTACCTGAAGATTTAAACCGATTCTTTCTCTAGATCCGACAGGAAATTTATGCCTTCTGATACTTAGTAAAGACACAATCCATTCAATGTTCCTGAGTTTGATCAATATTGCATTACCTTCCATATTGCTACAACAGGGTCTAAGAATTATTGTTCAACAAGGAACTGATGGATACAGACATGATACTTAGTTCATAGAAACAATATTTTATACTGAATATGATGAGGTAATTAAATATCAGGATATTAATGCATAATGATATAATATATAACCGAATCATTTGGTAGGTTTTAAATGAACCAGGGAACAAAGTCATCAATGGTTTGTTGGTCTATCTTTAAGCTTATATACATTCTCATGCAAATTTCTTTGACTGATCAGCAGCTTTTAAAAATTCTGGATACTTGTGAAGAAGCATATGCAATCTATACTACCAGAGATATTATCATTCAAACTGCTAATAAAGCTATGTTACAATTTTGGGGAGTTCATAATGAGGTCTTTGGTATGCCACTTGAACTTGCTGTACCCGAGTTAAAGGGCCAGCCCTTTAATCAAATGTTGCAGGCAGTATTTGATACCGGGGTTGATGATAAAGGAATAATACCTGCTACCACTAAAATCAAGGGGATACTACAGACAAATTATTATGAGTATTCTTATAATGCAGTCAGAGATGATAACGGGGATATTTATGCCATTTTGCATACTGCCCGCGATGTAACTAATCAGGTGTCAAATGAAAAAGCACTCAGTGCAGCTGAGACAGTTGCAGATGTTCAAAGAAACAGACTATATAGTTTTTTTATGCAGGCCCCTGTCGGGATTGCTATACTAGATGGGCCTGAATTTACTTTTGAGCTCTTAAATCCAATTTTTCAATCTTTATATCCTGGAAAGATTTTTCTTGGGAAAAAAGTATCTGACGTGAATAAAGAGGGGGATGATCTTCCTTTTTTAAGTATCCTTGAAAGTGTCTTTCATTCAGGGGACACCCAGGAGTTAGAACTTAAAATCAATGTTCCACAGCTCACACAACCGGAGACTAAAGATCTGTTTTTCAATTTTATTTTTCAGGCCAGAAAGAAAGGTGAGGGGAGCGTTGATGGTATTCTCATCTTTGCTTTTGAAATTACAGAAATCTTAAATGCCCAGAAAGAGTTAAAAAATGCCCAGAAATTATTGACCCTTGGTATAGATGCCTCTGATATTGGAATATGGAAGGCTAATATGATTTCAAATGAATTAGCTATGGATCCTAGGATCAGGAGTTTACATGGCCTTTCCCAGGATCAGCAGGTTTCTTTTGCAGACGCAATGCAGCTTGTTTCTGATGACGATCGTCCTAGGGTAGAAGCCAGTTTAAAAAATGCTGTTTCTACCAAAGGTATTTTCAGGGAACATTATTGGATAAACCCTGCAGATGGTACCCGGCCCCGCTGGTTGAGGTCAAATGGACAGGCGTACTATGACATGGAAGGCAACCCGTTATACATAGTAGGCACAACGATTGATTTTACTGAGCAGAAAGAAGATGATATCCGTAAGAATAATTTCATAAGTATGACCAGTCATGAGCTGAAGACACCTTTAACATCTTTGAACGGCTACTTGCAGGTACTTCAAAAAATTGCCCGTAAATCAAATGATACTTTCACGCTGCCAATTCTAGATAAATCAGTAAACCAGATTAAGAAAATGATTTCATTGATCAATGGTTTTTTGAATGTGTCACGCCTGGAATCAGGAAAAATCAATATAGAGAAAACCAAATTCGACATTACAGATTTGGTGAATGAGATAACTCAGGAATCTAAAGCAATACTGACAAGTCATGAGATTATTTTTAGCGTAGAGGGTGAAATATTTATTACCGCAGACCATGATAAGATAGGACAGGTAGTTGATAATTTAATAAGTAATGCTATTAAATATTCCAAGAGTGGTAGTGTAATAGAAATACGTTGTTTGGTCATTGATGATAAGGTTCAGGTCAGTGTTTCTGATTCAGGTATAGGGATTAAACCCAATGACCAAAAGAATATATTTAGCCGGTTTTACAGGGTTGAGAATTATAACTCCTCAATTGCAGGATTCGGAATTGGCTTATACTTATGTGATGAAATTATCAAGTGTCACAAAGGCAAACTGTGGCTGGAAAGTGAGTTTGGTAAGGGAAGCACTTTTTATTTCACCCTTCCTTTAAGATAGTTATCTATAGATAAGCTCATAGTTGATGTCAATAAACAATTATATGGCTTGTAAGTATTTGACCGTTTGAAAGCATGGTTTTTTAATTCCTATATGGAATAAATAGCTTTAAACATATTTATTCTTAATATGTTTTTAGGACATATATTATCTCATATTACATATAAATCCTATGGAAAAGTTTGAAAAATTAAAGGAAATTGTCTCATCAATTGAAGCAGATGCACAAAAGTTCTATGATGGTGGTAATGGCGCTGCCGGCACCAGAGTAAGAAAAGCTATGCAGGACCTAAAATCACTGGCTCAGGATATCAGAGCTGAAGTTACTGAATTAAAAAATAAAGATAAATAAATAACAAAGGGTAAGCTTAAAAGTGGTTTAAGCTTACCATTCTTTTCTTGAGACAAAATCAATCTTATTGAACAATAAGTAATGATATCATAATATAAATGTATAATGATATCAATATATATTGACTGTTATTTTTTTGAGTTACGATAGGGATTGGATGCCTTTAGTTACAGTTGTTTTCTCTTTGTCGTACTTCGCGTTTTAGATCCTAAAGGTAACGCGAGAAGGGAAGCGGTCGAAATACTATAATAATGCAGCTTCTACTTTTTCTCCTAGAGTTTAAACTTCGTTTTCTGAGACGTCAACCTCATTTCCCTACAGGTGTTTAAGATTTAGTAATTACTAAATGGAAGAAAAGCTTAAGCCAGCTGAATAATTTAAATAATCAGATAATTATAAATCAACAAAGTAATTACTATAATAGAAAACCATAGAAGCGTTTTTAAAGTAAAAAGGTTGCGCCAGAGTACTTCCTTTTCTGTAATAGTGTTTAAGTAGCGATCTAATATTTTTCTTGAGGGTCACTTTTTCGATTAATATGCTTCATGACTATTTTGTTTCATGAAATTTTCTTAGTGACCTATTCAACTGAAAACAATAAAACCAAACTGTTAGCGATATTATAAAAGTTGGTATAAGATATTTAATAGGGTAAATGGGTTTATTTAAACTATCTGTGAAATAATAAATTATACAGAACAAAGAAAACAGACCAACAAAGCCGCTAACTCCCATTAGTCCTGCGGACAGCATTTCTTTAGATTTTTTATTATCCGTATTAATTTACATTTGGTTATTAAAGATAGCATTTATTTAAATCCATTGCTAGACATTAGCCCTATATATCTCATTTTATAAAGACTATTTTATTCTTTCATAGTGTTTACCTTTACAACTTAACACACTCGATGTTTGGATTATTGCTTCGTTTTTTGAGACTATCTTGATTATATGTATCATTCCTTAATCCTCTCGATTAAAAAATTTGCAAGCGGCTTCTATACCTAATGCCGATATCATTGGCTTGCTTTCGTCACCTTAATCCTCAAACATCTCATACAAGGTATTGAACACCAAACCATGGCTGTCATGTAAGTGCCAGAAATTGCCAATGGAATAGATAATCTCTTGATTAGCATTTTCAGGTCCAAATTGATAATCAGTAAGAAGATAGATCCGGTTCAATGGAGATTTTTTAAGTGCTATCTTTAGAATTCTGTTAATGTCTTCCTTATATTCTTTTAGGAATCGAAACCTAAATTGTTGACTTGAACCTAGATTACTACTGTGCATTGATTCAGGTTGAGGTATTACCATTTCACCGTCCTCAATCGCCCAGTCAATAATTTGCCCAGCAACAAAACCTTCATCGGTTGCATTTTGTAAGTCAGGATTACCGACATGTACAATAACGCCAGACTGTTTTATTAAAAAATCATAAAAAAGCCCTCTATGACTTACTAGTTTGCCTTCTTGAATGATGGTTACCTTAAAGGTCGGCGGATCCAAATTTAGTTGTGAGGAATTTAACGATGCGATTTCGATAGTCGGCATTATATGATTTAGCTAAAACGATTAGATATTATTCACGTTATTAGGACGGTGAGTCAACCAAGATAATCTTAAATTTCAATGTTTAAAGTTTGTCAACGGCTATCACTGCACCAAGTATAATAATTGTGTTTGACAAATGAGACCGTACTGCGTGTGCAATTAGAAATCTTCGATTTACGATCTCTTTGTTCACCTTGGATACTGTATTCATCTTCAGCAATCTTTTTAATAAAGACCTTTCCAGGAGTGGAATTATTGAAGCTGATCCATTGGATAGTAAAAGAGTGAGCCCCTGTCCTAACAGGTTTTACCGTCACATGGGTTTGTATCAGTGAATAAAAAAGGGAAGTGGCAATTAAAAGGTATTTCATACAGCAAGTAGATTTGAATTCTATTGTTCAATCAAGATGCCATTAATGGACAAGGAACTGCAGCTTATGGATATAGCAACACTACCTACAGTATCATTATAATATGTGGATGAGTACTGATCTGAATAGCTATACAAATTTGCTTTAAAGAACTTGATCATTCTGGAAGGTAATTTTCCGAAGCTATCCGTAATTGTGATAGTGCCGTCGAAACTCGTGTTTTTTCCAGTTACTAATTTTAGTAGATCATCAGAAACGCTTTTTGCATCGAGGTTCAAATAGAAGTTGCCGGCTTTGGCACCCGTTGCTGGTACATTTAATTTGGCTGCAGCAGTATCTTTAGCTTTTGAACCCACTGGCGCGGATATTGCCTCATCATAATATCTGGCTACTGATGTAGAAACACCATTTAAGGGTGTATTAATTACTTTTCCGTTAGCACTTACACTTAAAACGATTTTGATACGTGAATCTTCCTGAGCATATCCATTAAAAGACAAAATGGTTAACGCGAGTAAAAGTGCTGTAGTGAATAGTTTTTTCATAATTCATTTAAATTTAATTGATGATACTATTAATTTCTGTTATAAAACGCTCGACTTTTCGCGTGCTGAAAAAACTTTGAAGAACTATTACGTCTTCCTTTTCAGATCCAGGTTTAAGGAAATAAACCTGCACATCGGTGCCTGAGTAGATTAGATTTGTAGATCTCCTTACGGTTTGCACGCCATTAAAATCGTTAAATGAAAAAGACTTATTGCCTAATCCAATCGGGCTTGTTCGGGTGAGCGAACGAGAACTTTTATCAAGCCTCACTTCAGTGAAAGCAGCAAGAATAATAGCTGGACCTCCAATGATGGTAAATATCAGAAAACATATCCGCCCAATTTGATATCCATGACCTAACCAGGCGTCTGGAGTAAGCTCATGTATGCCAATGGAAAGTAAGACCACACCTAATAGTATGCTACCGATCCTGTTCTTTTTAATTATATAACTGCTACCCTGAACGTCAAAGAATTTGTATTCTCTGATTTCTACCGGCTTAAAGTCATCTTGGCTGTCATGGGCTTCAAGATGCCGGTGGATCGGTGTGATTACTTCCTCTACAAATGCGATGGCATTCTTATCATCGGTTTTGCCGTATGCACAAGAAACTAAGGTGCCCTTACCGTACCTGTTATCCTTTCTAAAAACACGATATGTATAAGCACCCAGTGTATTGTTAACAGGGCTAATGCCATAAATCTGAGAGAAAGGAATTGATTTTACCGGAAGAAATCCAAAAAGTTTCCTTCGCATGATGCCACTACTGATGTCGAATTCAATAGCCGTCCCTGCCCAACCTACAAATAACAATATTATAACGAGCAAGATGCCTAAAAGAGATGTAGAGGATGCGATGGAATTTTTTAGATAATATACATAGACAAAGTATCCGGCTGCAAAGATGATAGCCAGCACAGCGGCGAGGATGTAGGAAAGACCGTAAGGATAAACCGTTACCCGGTCTGGCTTGATTTTCCAGCGGGTCTTTGAGAGTGATTGCATTGACAGGGCTTATATTTTATTACTATTAAACACTAGAATATCTTGGTTTGATGGCATCAGCTTGCGGACTTACGAAGAATGTTAAACCATATCCAGCTAGCTACTATTCCACCAATTATTTGCGCTGGTAAAATCAGCCCCCTTATAATACCGCTTAATTCATTTGATTTTTTGTAGATATAGGGGACGAAGTGGATTTTCGGTTCAGAAAACCAATATAAATAATAGATCATAACTATACGGAAAATCGTCACTAAGACCATTACCATTAAGGCCGTAAAAGGTTTTTTCTCCCATTGATTATATAAGATAATAAAACCTAAAGTTAAGGCTACATAAACAATGAGCTCTACAATAAAAAAAGCAACATGGATAAGCTCATACGTTGCATGAAATCCTGGTTCTGGGGTATGAAGTAAGCTTAGAAAGTCGATGCATTCCAAAACAAGGTATGCACCATATAAGCCATATGCATAGATGCAGAAAAGTATTGATTTCTGGCCTGCGCTCTCTGGTGATGTTGCCAACTATTTAATCTATTAAGTACCCTATTTAGTTAAGCCGTCTTTTTTTGCTTTCTCCAGCACTTTTGCCGCACGGTCCGCACTTTCCGGATGGGAGCTCAGCATCTTTTCAGATTTACTTCTTTTGGTATTGGATGACTTATCAAGATCTGCAAACTTATTAAAGGCGCTGGCCAATGCCGTCACTTTATAATTATGCTGTTTCATAAAATCATACGCATAGTTATCAGCTTCGGTCTCTTGTTTACGGCTATATTTATTTTCCAGTAATGCACTTGCAAAAGCGCCTATCTGAGTTTCTGATAAGGTATTAACGACACCTGATTGAGAAGATGCAGCATCTGTTAAAGCTTCCCTTTTATAGGCACTTCTTACCGCGTCCCGGGTATCCTTATTTGCAACATGTCCGATTTCATGGCCAATGATTCCTAAAAGCTCATCATCTGTCATCATATCCATTAGCGATGAAAAAACACGAACACTCCCGTCTGCACAGGCGAACGCGTTGATGTCACTTACTTTGTAGACCTTAAAATTAAGGTTTAGGCCGCCTTCGCTTTGGTGTTTAGAAAATAACTTTTTAAGCCTTATGGTATAAGGATCATTTGCCCCAGCAACGGTGTTATGAGTATCCATATAAGCAACGGCCTCAGATGCCAGTTTTGCTGCGTCTGCGTCAGAAAATGTTACGGCTTTTAAGCCTTTGCCTAAAGCGCCTATGCCCTTTGAATTCATTTTAATTTGAGCGGAGGCAATTGGTGCAGTAAAAATTAAAAAACCAGCAAGGGCCAGATAGCTAAGAGATGTTCTCATTGATACGATTGTTAATTAGATGTTTTACAAAAAAACACCAGTGTCATAGTAATGTTTGTATTTTGCACACTTTTAATTCTATATGCTATTAGGAACAACACATAATAATAATACATCACAAGATTCAGAAGTATTAGTTTTGCAACTGATTATGCAAAACAGTTATGCAGAGGCATACGAACTGCTGATCAATCAACAGCCGGCTGGAACAACTGTACTTTATAATATTGCATTGTGTTTGCATTGGAGCAGCAATTACCAGGAGGCATTAGATCGTCTGGAACAGATTCAACTAGACCGTTATCCCTTAAACGAACATAAACTGGGTGTAGATACCAGCTTTAAGAAAATAAGAGATCAGCAAAATCAAACAGCAGACTATCTCAACGCAATCAGTGAACTCTACTTAAAGCATTTTCCAGTATTAGTACATGATGCAATTATCCGATTGAAAACAGATTGTTGGTTACGCTTAGGCAACTTTCAGAAAGTAATTGCAATAGCAAGCCCAATAGCCCACAAAGGATTTAAAGATATTAACGATGCCTTAAATTTAGCCAAAGTAAGTAATGACCACACCATTCGATGAAATTTTGGATGCTTATCAACGCAATATGTTTGCATCCCCAGAAAACAAATTGATATTATAAACCTATTTAAGCAATTGCCCGATGTAGGAATTACTAATGACTACCAGGAAAACCTATATCATTTAGCTGCCCGGTTTACCGATACTGATGCCATTTATTTCTAAAGAAAGCGGGGCTAGAACCCTCGGCAGATGAATATGGTAACACACCCTTGCACGCACTAACGAGTACCAGGTTTGACTTTCAGTTTTTAATATTTGCAAGCATCTACTTTGATTCTTTTTTGCCTTTACCTTAAGTAATTTGGCTTCCGGACAATCTCGTTCCAGAGATAATTATTTTACCTTTAAATGCTACTAATATCATTAGCCATTTAGGCGAAAGCAGAAGAGGTCATGGTGTTAGAGCAAGAGTAGAAATTTAAATATTGAATATGCGTTTCAAAAAAGAGAAATTAGCAGGAATAATTATAATGTTTATGATTGTTGTTTTCAGTTCCAGCACTTATGCACAGGCACAAAGCAGAAGGAATACGGAGGTTTCTTCGGGTTATGAGCGGGCAGATAAAGAATTAAATCAGGTTTACAAACAAATATTGAAAGATTACGCAGGCCAGCCGCTTTTTATAGCAAAGCTTAAAGTTGCGCAACGTCTCTGGGTACAATTAAGAGACGCCGAATTGGGTGTCAAATTTCCTAAAACCGGCAATTACGGATCAGTGCAACCGATGTGTGAAGAAGATTACCTTGCACACTTGACCCGCGAACGGATCAAATTTTTAAGGGTTTGGTTAACAGGAATACAAGAAGGTGATGTTTGCAGTGGATCTGTAAGAATTAAGTAAGAAATTTACAATTTTATATCTTCAAAATTTAAACTCAGTTCTATGAGATCAACAATCATTACTGCTGTCATAATTGGCATTTGTGCAGTTATCGCTTTTGCGGTAGTCGGCAACGCCTACAAGTACCGTTCTAAAACTATGGAAACAATAGTTGTTACCGGGCTGGCGGAGAAAGATTTTAACAGTGACCTGATTGTATGGAACGGCTCATACTCCAGAAAATCCTTCGATTTAAAAGAAGCATACGGCACGTTAAAAGCAGATGAAAACGCAGTTAGAAGCTATCTGCTTAGAAAAGGGATTACTGCTGGCAATATGGTGTTTTCGTCGGTGGGAATTAATAAAGAGTTCAATCAGCAAGTGAGCGCAGACGGGCAATACACTTCTCAGGAGTTTACAGGATACAACTTAACCCAGTCGGTTAAAATAGAATCTTATGAGGTGGATAAGGTCGATAAAATTTCCCGTGAAGCTGCAGAGCTAATACAAAGTGGAATCGAGTTTAATTCTTCTGCGCCAATGTTTTATAATACAAAACTGAACCAGGTGAAAATGGAACTGTTGGGTAAAGCAAGTGCTGATGCGCGTGCCCGCGCTGAAACGATTGCAAAAAATGCAGGTAGCTCTTTAGGTGAACTGAAAAAGGCTACCATGGGTATATTTCAGATCACAGGTAAAAATAGTAATGAAGACTACAGTTATGGAGGTGCATTCAACACCTCCAATAAATATAAAACGGGATCGATTACTATCAGAATGGAGTTTAGGGCCGACTAAAGCAGTAGGGACCTAATGTGATCTATTTGAATAGTTTTAAACATACAAACCTTAGGTAAAGGTGAACACGAATACTTGAGAAAGGGAAATTAGCACTAAATGCTGCTTGGAACAGATTCTAACTAGTGCAAATTTGACTTGCAACGCCACACTTAGTTAATCTGATCTTTATACCTGATGACCAACTTTACAACTGGTAAAGCAGTACCTCCAGTAGAGTGCCAATCGGTGGCCACAGGAAGTTCGACTCTTTCCTCTACGACAGACCACTTAGCTGGTTTTATATTTGGTTAGTTAGGGGAACATCTGAATAGAATTCCCCCTTGTTCTAAATTCATGATATTAGCTCGAGTTCAAGATTAATTCCAAGTTTAAAATAATTAAAATGAAAGTTCATCATCAATTTAGATACTATAGGCTTTGTTTCTTAGTAGTAATAGTAATTGCCTGTCAAGGGCCACAAAATAAGGAAGTTGTAAAGAATCAGTATAAAGCAATAAATCCGGCTATAATTAATGAGGAAGATCAGGTGGTAAATATGATTATGGATTTGAATGAAGTAAAGCGTAAAAATGCACTGATAATGAAGGAAAGTAATGGTAAAAGACGTTTATCTACTTATGTAGAAACACTGCCAACCGTCGCCGACCCTTACTATTGGGTGAAAGTAGCCGAAGATAACGGTGGTAGTTTCGTTACGTATTATTCTTTCGGTGTTCAGGCAAAAACCCACGCAATCGTGTTTTATGATGTAATGCAGGATTCGTTATTTTCTTTAAGCCAATGGCGTAAGACAACGCCAGTTGGTGAAAGGTAACAGGTCCTGTATATCTAAGTGTTAAATTTGAATTATTCTGTTCAAGTGAGATGTTTGGATAAATCCGGCTATTTCTTCGGCCGATTTTCTAGTAAAGTAAAGATCTAGCTAGTTGGCTTTGTTGGCTCCAATTCTGTTATATCAAGCTTTACTTTATCGCTTTTAGATACATAAGTCTTAAGTTTACTGCTTGAATTGGTATTTATATAGAAAAATGTTTTAGGCACTGTTATTACATCCCCAGTAATCTGTACACTGGTCAATATGTCGCACAGGAGCGGTTCTATAATATTTTTCCGCCCTTCTTTAAACCATCCATGCTTGTCTCCTCGGTTTCTTGACTTTCATAGCTCCAATCACCAACAAATTTGGTATTGATAGCCTCTATTGCTGCTACTGGCTCAGAGTTCAGTTTGTCAATGGAATCTCTGAATTGCTTGTAATAGTGAACAG
>Ga0247807_10000676_pt1 | contig 21448 bp, 18 predicted proteins | sample UWRJL074202C1_FD_179931 | JGI IMG/M metagenome (GOLD analysis project Ga0247807, IMG submission 179931) | Plant litter microbial communities from Arlington Agricultural Research Station in Wisconsin, United States - UWRJ-L074-202C-1 | ecosystem: Environmental > Terrestrial > Plant litter >...
ATTGTATTGGCGTAATCGGTCGGCTGCAGTGTCAGATTGGTGATATCTGTAAGCTCATAAGCAAAAAGTCCTTTGCTTGCTGGTTGCTCGAGATATACCTTGAGGCGTGTGACTTACGGAATGTAGCTCAGATCCTTCATCCGAAGCTGGCAGTAGATCATTACCACCAGAGTTATTTCCAGGAGAGAGGATAGAACTGTAGCTCATCTCAATTTATGATGGAAGTTTCCCGTGTTTTCACTAAGGTAAAAGGTACTTTGGGGTTGAACAAGTTTGAAAAGGTGAAAGGGTAAAAGTGCAAAAAATAGGAGTTCATCTAACAGAAACACACAGAACAGAAACGTAACGAGGGGATAAGACTTGAGAACAATATATCATTTAATCACGGAAGCCCCATGCTAGAAACCGTCGCCAGCCTCAAGCACCGCAAGGCTGAATTCTAGTTCATGTTTAGGGTGCATTGGGTAGCAACATACCTCAGGTCCCATCTCTATGAAGCTCATGGGTTCGAAAGATGTCATGCTGTGTTGCATTCAGGTTTGCTTACGACCCTAAGTCGTACCACTGAGTCAGCTCTTGTGGTGTGGAAGACTCCATTCATAGATCTTTGAAGGCAGTTAAGCCTAGTCTTTGGCAACCTCGCTTACAGTTATCAAGTTGCCGCTTTTGCATTGGGCACGACTATTTAGGCGGGGTCAGGCTTGCTTGAACATGGAGATAGCACAAATGGCCTACATATAAAGCACGCAAATCCGCAGTACCCTTAAAGGACTTGTAGATGCCTATTGTTCCTATCCTGACTTTGACTCATCACTGCATTATATCACAAATTTGAAAGATCCTAAAAATGGCTGGAACAATTCTGATAGTAGGTACGAAGCCCTTCCACTTCTAGCAACCTACGAAATATTGATGCAAAAGCAGGAGCAAATAGAGGTATCGGCCTTAACCTTATCAGAGCATTTTCTGCTAAGGGGTGGTCTGTTTTTGGATCTGTCCGTCCCCAAACATTGAAAGACGTGGACCCCTCCGTTAGGGAAGTATGTCTAACCAGTTGATGCTCTGAACCGTCACTTATTTTGAAGCTCGAAGCAACTGGCGCAAAGATCCTGGAGATCGACTTCCTTGACGAAAGTACAATTCAACAGGCGGCTAAAACCTACGGCGCTGAGCCGCTGGATATACTCATTAACTGTGGAGGTACGTGGCAACATTATCGTGGCATGCTGTGATGAGGAGGCTCATGGCTATCAGGAGTCAGTGTGAACCCTAAAACTTTTGAAGACCATGACCAAGCTACTTTGGTCGACAGGTTTGCTATTATGGCAGCGGTGAGTCTACGCCGTCATTGGCAGTGATGAAATACAGGAGGCTTTCACTAAGATACTGGCTAGGGCCCATATCTTGCCACCAAAGCCTTTCTCCCAAATCTTGCAAAAAGCACCCAGGGGAAGGTGATCAATATGTCGTCAGACTTCGGTTCTGTTGGAAGTACAGTCCCCTTATTTACCCACCTGTCCAGCTGGAATCTTACACCGTGATAGAAAGCGTTGGTACTGGTGGATACTTTGGATACCGTATGGCAAAAGCTGCTCTGAATCAGTTCACTGTCACCTTGGCCAAGGAACTGAAAGTGGAGGGAAGTAAAATAGTTGTCTTGTCTGTCAACCCCGGTTTTCTATCTACGCGATTGACCAACTTTGATGGAGAAGATGATATGGATGCATCTATTGCTGGCCTGGTTAAGATAATCGAGGGGGCTGACGAGACTAAAAGTGGTCGATTCATCAATTGGAACGAGCAGGAGATTCCGTACTGAGAGTCGCCTTTACGTGGCTCTATCTACGCGTGAACTGAGGTCATCATAGGAGGTACTGCATCTAGATTGCAGCATTATTTCTGATGTTTATATTTCGTAATTCTTCTAGCTTACGTTTCCTGCCCTCTGAGGAAACTAAGAGCAGGTTCTGCTTCCTTAACTTCCGAAGTATAAGAATTAATATGAACGGTAGCTTCATAGAAGGGGCTTTACATTAGCAACGTGTTTTGCAAGATTCGATCACTATGTTTCAACTCCATCTTTTTCATGTAACGAGTGATTCCTTTATCATATGCAGGACTCAAGTGGTGCCTTGCCTACGAGTCTACGTGCTTAATTCTTTTTTTCCATATAGGGTATACATGCGTTATAAACTTCCTCATAGCCACGATATTTGATTATCCGCTGGAAAATCCCCTCATGTACCACCCTTGCAGACTGGATAGAACCTGCAATAAAGAAATCAGTGTAGCTCGGCTGGGCGCCCAGCACAAATGGCCCGTCGGCCTTGTGCGTCAACATTAGCTCGCCAACAGCGCGCATGTTGTCGCTCACCGCGCTCCAGACCTGTTCCTCCTTATCCGAGTCAAGCAAATCCTCCAGTGAGTGCCCAAGCGTGGCCTCACGCGTGCGCCGGAAATACTCCTGTGAGGGCAGTGACAGGATGCCGACTTCGCGGGCCAGCACTGATGTGCGGAAGGCCTTGCCAACTACAGCGCGTGCTTTGACTTCGATCTCACGGCCTAGCTCCGACGTAAGGGGTACTGGCGGTTCCGGATAGGTCGACTCGAGGAACTTCGCAATAGGGTTGGAGTCCATTATATACGTGGCGGACGGCACGTGCTGAATAGCAGGAACAGTGTATCTGTGTTTGATTCCTGAAGTAGATTCAGCCGGAGCCAGGCCGCTAGGTAATATCAGGTCAGAACTTTTTTTTTGTGCGATCCGAAGACTTCGAGGCTATGTATTCGAACATAGAAAATAAGAAAGGGGAAGCGAGAACGCGAGCATAAACAGTGCAATCTAATAGATGGCAAAATGACTTACAGCCCTTCCAGCGTGGGCTCAATATCCGGAAATTCAAGGAATACAGTCCTGTAGGGGATTTTCTTATAGTTAAGCATGAGGCGGATGCGCCAGACAACGGGGGAGAAGCAGACGCCCTTAGTACAGGCCAAGTCGTACAAAACAATTTCGGGTTCCTTCTGGTCGACCATTTTTGCTATGCTCTGAGAAAACCTCGACCGAGAAGATGAAGTAAAAATGTATATTTTGCAATTGATTCATCTACAAGTGAGTTTTCTTGGTTGATACTCGTGTAAAGGGTTGAGAGAGTGCTGGAAAGCTAATTAGGCAGAAATTCACAAATCTCACGTGATAATAAAGGATGTAGGTGTTAACGAATACAAGCCATATGTTATTGAAGGGAGTACTTATGCATCGGAATTTGTGGCAAATGTAATCTCACTATATCTAGTGCCACAATTGTTTCACAAGAAAGCATACAATTGACTGGAATCGTTCTAAACGATGACCTTGAAGTTAGAGCTGTGAAACATAGCAAGTTTATAATACTACACGCAAAGTAACATTGGCTTCTGTGTAGTGGACTAGTGCAGTATTTATTCTATGCCTTACATACACCAGACTCTCGTTGCGCTGAGATATAAAAATAGACGTTCTACAGCTGCGCTGCAACGTAGAATAGACGCTATCAGGAACTCTTTACCTAGCTAGTGTCTAAAGCAAGTGATAACAAGTCCATACGTCCCGCGAGAGTGGTTTTACTAACAGCGACAGCGTTTTCGACGTGGCACTGTAATTCGGTGGCCAGGTTTGCTGGACTTTAACTCATCCTAAGCATAACATTATCACAAACTTTTGTGAAATTGAATAGCAAACCTGTAAGATGCATAATTGACTCCTTCTACCTTTACTCGAATGGAATATTGTTAGGGTGTCTGAATATGAAGGTGCAACAGCATCCAAGAGCATCCCTTAGTGTTCTTTTTGGGGAAGCATCAGTAGAATTACTGGGCATATCTTAAAAAGCAATCCGTTGTCATTTATACAGGCCTCAGTGGCCATCTCTCAATTTGGCCAGCGCTGCCGCAACTCCTCCACTTAGCTCATTGTCTTCTTGCAGCTGCTGTGCCTTTCTTTGGCTAGCCGCTTTTGTCTCATTTTCTGCAACCGCAACACCCAATGCTTCCTCGTCATCTTCAGCATCATCCTCATCTGGATCCCACATCTGAAATTGTTTGGAGGCCTCTACAGCTTTATCGACACTCTCCAATGCCTGTCCTGGCTCTTTCATCATCGAACTCCTTGATTTCAAGGGTACCCTGCTTAGAGGTATCGCACGATCCAAAACTCCCTCTATCTCCTCACCGCTATCTAGAGTACTCTCTTGTCTAACCAGTTCACGTCTAGCAGCTTTTCGAGCGCGGAATGGCTCATCCACCACTTCACACCATTTTTTTATCTTTTTCTCTCCCCACCCTCCAATAATGGCAATCTCCTCTGGCCTCGCGTTGACAGCCCCCCTGATACTGCCGAAAGCGCTCACAAGTGTAACTGCATCAGTCTTGTTTATGCTCCTTGGAACAGTCACAAAGTCCACCATTTTGTCTGGATAGCTCTTGCTCTCGATCCCTCTGATGGCGCTTGAATTTGCATGTTCATAGCTTTTATACAGCTCTAAATATCTAGCAGCTTCAGCAGCGCTCCAGCATAGTATGATCGTAACATTGTTAATCAAACTTGTCTTGGACAGTTCCTTCAAGCTATCTTCGTGATTATCGATGTCCACCATTGTGAGAAGTACACGCAGATTGTACTTCCCTGCCAGCAATCTTATTCGATTGTATATATATTCAGGGTGTAGTCGATGGTATTTGAGGGAGAGGAAAAGGGCGCAGGTTGTGACCCCGAGGACATAATCAGCTGGAATGTCAGAGTACTCCCAGGCGAAGGATCGCAAGTTTGTAAGTATTGGGTTCCCTTTTTGACGAGGGGAAACGAGAATTGAGGATGCGCCTGTCCGAGTGGCTATCACTTGGGGGGTCGGCTGCACAACTTTTGCGGTTGTGGAGTTGTTACTGGTAGGAGGGGCGCGGTCGAGACGCTGTGGAGTAGGTTGTTGTATTCGCTGTGGAGTTGGCTGTTGAATACGAGGAGCTGTCGGTGCACCGGAAGATGCTGCAAGAGCAGCCAGAAAATCGGCATCTGCGCCATAGTCATCATCGTCGGCCATGTCAACAGCTGTAGTAAAGAGGTGGCCAAGAGACTGAAGATAGCGACGTAATATGGCAGACGCGAGGTCACGTGCGTTTCTTTCCCATAACTATGCAGACGAAAACTACATATGACCTCGCATCGATAGGTATATTGAAATTGACAAGAAATTCATCAATTCGATGCGTTTTGATTTAGGAACTATTTTCGTAACTTGCGAAATCCTCTTGATAATATTATTTTTGTCCAATGTATACCGTAGAGGTCTAAGTCATTGAAGACCGTAAGTGAGTTTAAGACCAATGCCTCTGAAATTTGACATTAATCCTGAAGTATCAACTGGGAAAGAATATCAAAATTCTTAAAGTAGATGACATGAAGGAATCATTAGTATGTCGCCTTTTACAGATTAAGTTTCAGAGCGGAGGCTCATTCAAACACTTCAAGTACGCCTTTTATAGTACTAAGAGCAATCTACAACTAGAACCCGGTCACATTCCTCGCCGTGTAGAGAATTGATGGCGCTTAGCAAGTAATGGCTGTTATACCAAATCTGCACTGGGATCGGTACTTCAAAGCTTTCAATGGAAAGATTCAGACATTAGCAGAGTTGGAGTATAAATGATGAAATAATACTGCATTTGATTCATGACCATAGAAATTCACCGCCACAGTATTGTTAAGATAGGTATAGATAATTCACACAACTGATTAATCTGGAACAGATGACGGATACCTTCCAATGCCGGTCACTACTCCAAGCATAGTGTTAGTGATTGGTATTTCCAAAAATACCGAATAATAGAAACAGTCACTCATTTTGGATGATTTACTTAAGAGAAGACTCGCGTAAAGAAAGATATCAGCAAGGAACAATGTCTTAGAGTTCGAAAGTAGGTGATAACAGACGGTATCAAGTCATGATTTCGAACGCAGAATCAGAATACCAAGTCATATACCCTGCGCAAAGTAAAGTTGATCCCAAGCTTTGTAGGAAAGTATTAATTCAAGAGCCCGACATCTTGCTATAAGCTGCACTTATTTTCATACCCAGACTGCTATACTATAGTTGCACGCGGTGACGATTCTTGAACATAATTCGGTAGTCCAATATTGTGAAAGTTCAATTGTAATAAGTCTCCTCAATTCCCAAAACTTCAAAATCCTCATCAAACTCTTCGTGTAGAACTAGGAATACTCCAGCCTCGTTAAGTTTTTGAAGTGTCTTCTGTTGCGCCGCGATAGTTGGACGAGATGCGTATACTGAAACTGTACGAGACACGTTAACTCCTTATCCAAATACCAAAAACTTCATTGCATACAGATCTTTTTGCGAAACATGTTGTGGAGAATTAAGCAAGGCTGCCCTAAGAATAACTTACAGATCTTCAACTTGGCAATGTTCAACTTCCACGCCTGAGAATCGGAACGAGCAGGGTATTGGACGGCTAAAGCTTTAGAGCTGTAAATTGCATCCGTAACTGGTATATCGTTGGGTGCGTTCTCCTTCTCGAAGAGTGCAGTCTGAGCGGATTTCAAAGCCTTCCTAGTGGTCTCCAGTTCTCGATAGAGCTCAAGTTCCTTTGGTGTGGGCTTAGCCATTTCAGCTATCTCCAGCTTTCCTTCCTTGCGCTTCAGCTCGATAAATTTAGAACCATGGACTAAGTTTATGCTATCGATGGTTAAATTGCTAGATTCATGGATACTTGCATCAGAATTCCTGAGAGAAGCTATACCTGAGTTGTGGGCTTTGGCGTCACCAGGGGTCGAGGTTTGAGGTTGGTGGACGACGGTAGGTGCTATGATGCGCAATTAGCAGGTTCAAATATCATTGATAAATGTTACGCTTACGAATGAGTGCCATTAAACTGGGGGGGCGGCGTTGGTGGTTTGGTTTGGCTTGGACGCTTTTTCTAGTTGGCACACTGGCGACGGTCGCAGATCGTTTGAGGGTACTGGCGCTGCTAGCAACTTTATTGGAAAGAGAGCGACAAGCGTCGCGGAAATCTTTTTCAAGACTTGTCATGTTGTTTCCCGAGAAATTTGCTGGCGATTGCTCTGATTCAGAATAAAAGTAGACGTGATGGTTGACTTCACTTCATAGATTGTTGACAAAGCGACGAGCTGAAGACGATATCCTCAGCCCTAGGCTAAACAATGTCAACATGATATTGATTCCTCGCTTGTTAGTTCATTAGCATTATGTGAAGGATGCCTAACTTCTGAGTGACAAAGGTGAAGCTTGTCCTTTGTACACGCTCTCTCTCCATGTTGATGATACAAACACTTAAACAGCAGAGTTCCACCAATTACGATGTAAACTCTGACAGGCATAGACTTCATGATTGTCTCTGAAAGACTGCTATAGACCTATTGAATATTTACAATCATTAGTCAGGCCGTATATATTAGGGATTTCGTGAATAGTTTTGCAAAGCTGCTCATTGGTTCGCTTAACCTATCTCCTATTCAGAATCCACCTACGGAAGACTACTGTTCCAACAAACGCGTTCATGGAGACGACCCAATAATATGCCTAGACTATACTAGTAGGCAGTGAATTTCATCATGTCTCAATTGTATTATTTATTAAAATGTTGCTTTGGTTTCTAAGAAAGAAGCGGAGTTCCGAGAAGCGATTTCGGAAGAGGAGATAGCATAATTTAAAAGAGATATGAATTCAAATATGTAGATTGAAAGATGGTGTCACCGACGTGGTTCTCAGGGCTGGAAGTACAATCAGAGTCATAAAGTCCAATGGCGTTACCCTCAAGAGCTTGGGCAGCTTCTGTTTGATGGAATATACGACGTAAATCTTCACAATGTTCAATGTTATGTTTGAGTGATGGTAGCTCAGACACTGACGGCAACCAAATTTAAGCCGTTTGTGACTTATGTCGATAAAGTTATCTGTGCCAGAAAAAGCTACAGCTAGCACAGGAAATTTCAAGGTATCAAGAATAACGTGGAATTATTTCATATGCCATACCGGAATTGCCGTTATGTTGGAACTCGAACTCGACTTTCAAGAAGGATTAATCATTACCATCTATCTGGACGCCACCCCATATGTTGCTTATCCCCACGCTCAAAGCCTTCTGTATTTTCTTCCTCGCGATCATATTTCCGAGCTGTCCTGAAACAAGCTGCATTTTCCTTTTCATGCCCTCTTCATCTTCTCCGCACGCTTCATAGGCTTCGACAAATTCAACAGGTGTCTTCCAAACCTTTTGTATCTCAAGTGCTTTCTCGCCCGTGACTCCACGCGTACACATAAGCATTTTCAAGTAAACATCTCGTAGTGTTGAGGCTCCAGATTTTGAGACCAGAGAACCAAAGGCTGCGTATGTGATGTTAAACTCAGTGCCTGGTTTAGTCGTTCTCAGATGCTGCACTAAGGGTATATAATTATTTGAGGTTAGAACCTTGGATGGAATGACACGTAATTCCTTATCCTTGTACACATCATTTTGCAACATTCTCGTCATGATAGCAAGGTACTTTATAGTGGCATCCATATCTTTGGTCTTCTTCAAGAAGTACCCATCCACGACTTGGGTACTGGTGATTGATGACTCGACCATAGCGGCAGATTTGTGGAGAATATCACTATCAATACCGTGCTCCTCGATAACATAAATTACATTCTTCATCCCCGATTTTCTCATGCGAAATTTTTGCTCGTGAAATCTTCCATCTTTGATCGAGCTAATGAGATCATCCAGCCTCTTTCTCTCCACAATCCAGTCTAGAATAACTTCGTCGCCTTCATCAATACCACCGCCAAGACTAGTGAGCAGTGCAGGATCATGCACCTTAGCGACCCAGGTCACATCTCCCAAAGCCATTGCACGCGTAATGGGGGTTATTCCTTGCTTTTCGAGTTCCGTTTGTATGTGATTTCTATCCTTCTTTGCACGAACCTCTCGATTGTCGAGAATGAGATGCACCGTGTATGAGTCGGGGGGAATTATTATGGGCTCAAATTCCGGTAATTCGGTTCCACGACCTCGTGGGATAATATCCGGTGCACTGTCCTTCTTTGGTGACTCGGAATCTCGAGCTCGTGGACGAGAAGGACTCAAATTACTATTGCCAGAATTTTCAATTGATGCCGACCTGTTTCTATGATTCCTATTCGCTGGCTCACCATTGTCGATTACCCCTAGGTTCGAGCCACTAGCTCTTTGAAGACTCCTTGCAACCTCCCATCCTTCGTCTGTCAATAGGTATCTTTTAACTGGGCGTGTCTTGCAGTAAACCAAATTCTTACTCGTCAAGGTGTCAATTGATTTCCAAGCCGTATAAAACTCATTGGCATGTTTAGGGGCCGTGAAGGAAGAGTCACAGTGATCTTCCGCCAGAGCAATGGCTTCTTGTTTAGTTAATCCAACATCGTCATCCTCTCGATTGCTTCCCAATGCAATCAGGATAGCGTAAGCACCGGAACGTAACTTTGGAACATACGACTTTGTCGCTTTCTTCTTCTTCATCACTGGAGAAAGTCCAGTTTCGCCTTCTTCGTTGCTGTTTTCTCCGGCATTAGGAGTTCTCTTCTTCCCCTTGGGCATAATTGGTTTCGGTAGTCCGTTTTCTGAGCAGAATTCTTCCATTTTCTCCGTTAATTTCTTGGCCAACAATTCACCGATCCCCTTCAGCTGTCTTGCTTCCGAAGGGTGAGCGAATGATAGAGGACACACTTTGATAGCATCATACGCCTTTTTGTAGGTATTTACGCCTCTAGTCCCTCTTTGCTTTTCAATTTCCAGCCATTCTCCCACCCATTTGAGCAATAGAGGATTCGCACATGGTGGTGTCCCCGACATAGCGACGCAATATATGAGCAAAAGCAAAGCAATTGATCATTAAATTTGAGCCTTGCGGAGTCGTAACGACTTGAGTCGCCACAATTGGTTCCGCCAAAGTGCAAGAACAGTCTTTATGTCATGAAGGTTAGCATTCACTGCACATGCTCCAGCCCAAACAGATTTTGATACCGCATACGTCCTGTATAGCAAGATGACTAATGTCGATATTCGTGAAGGGTAGTTGATGCCCATATGTTTACGCGTTAGGCGGAATCAAGTCACGAATGCACGTGACTATGCCAAGCATAGAGTATTTACGTCAGAGCGGTGAGCTGAGATTGGCAAAATGCTTCGTGCTTAGAACCACCTGCCCCGCCATCGTGAATTCGTCTGTCTTTTTAAGAGATTGCAATTGCAATTCCTCTTCATTCGAATCTCTGACATTATATATTTACCAAACCTCAAAACCGAATCTAAATCATGGACGCTGCTATCCTTGCTGCGAGCGAAAAGCATCCTAAGCCTGCTGCGAAGGTCTTCCAGTATGGCACAGCGGGCTTTCGTATGAAGGTATGTGCTTTGTGCTTTATGAACACGTGAATGCTATGAAACTAGAAGCAGGGCATTATTGATAGACTGTAGAGGCTTGGTAGCTTCTTTATTTGTTCGTATATGCTAACTTCTGTGTAGGCCACTCTTCTTGACAGTGTTGTCTTTCGCGTTGGACTTATTGCCGCATTACGATCTCGAAAACTCGGAGGCCAGACCGTTGGTATTATGATCACAGCTTCCCACAATCCACCGGAGGATAATGGAGTCAAACTTGTCGATCCAATGGGAGAAATGCTGGAGAATAGCTGGGAGGCATATTCTACGGAGCTAGCTAATGCAAAGAACGAAGATGTGGTCAAGATCTATCGAAAGTTAGAGAAGGACCTTAAGATAAACCCAGAAACACCCGCAAGAGCTGTCTTTGCTAGGGATACCAGACCATCTGGGCCAGGGTTGGCGAAGGCTTTGGTGGATGCTTTGACCGCTACCAAAACCGAATATACGGACTACAAGCTATTAACAACCCCGCAATTACACTACCTTACCAGATGTACCAACACCGAGGGAACACCACAAAGCTATGGAAAAGTGAGCGAGAAGGGATACTATGAGAAATTATCGCAGGCATTTGTACGAGCCATGAGAGGGAAAAGACCAGTTGGGTCTGTAACCGTTGACTGTGCAAATGGTGTTGGGGGCCCAAAACTTGCGGAACTCCTGAAATACTTACCACCAGCAGCCGAAGGTGGGTTAGATATCAAGGTCATAAACGACGATGTTCTCAAGGCCGAAGTTTTGAATTTTGACGTATGTCTTCTTTACAGGCTAATGTCTTCCAAGCTAATAGCTACAGTGTGGGGCCGATTTTGTCAAGACCAAGCAACGTGCTCCTCCATCCTCAAAAGCTGGACCTAACGACCGATGCTGCTCGTTAGATGGTGATGCTGATCGTATCATCTATTACTTCGCCGATCCAGAACACGGATTCCGTCTTCTTGATGGTGACAAGATTGCCACACTAGCGGCATCCTTTATTGGTGACCTAGCCCGTGAAGCTCGCCTTTCTGAGGATCTTAAGATTGGAGTATGTGTTAATAACAATCCTAATGCTCCCAAAATCCCAGCATATTGCTAACATGTACTAGGTTGTGCAAACAGCTTATGCAAACGGTGCCTCGTTAAAATATGTGGAGAAGACACTTGGTCTTCCCGTTGTATGCACCCCAACCGGTGTCAAATGGCTACACCATGCAGCGACAAAATTTGATGTTGGCGTATACTTCGAAGCCAATGGCCACGGAACCGTTGTTTTCAGCCAACAGGCTTTGAAAGCCTTCAATACAGTTACACCAGAATCCCCTGCCCAGGCTGCTGCTTTGGAGACCCTCCAAGCCCTCGCCGAACTCATCAATCAGACAGTCGGCGATGCACTTTCAGATATGTTGCTTGTAGAAACGATCCTGGCTCACAAGAGTTGGTCACCCCGGGAATGGGATCTTACTTATGTCGATCTCCCTAATAGGTTAGTGAGAGTCGAGGTTCATGATAGGAACATATTTAAGACTACGGATGCGGAGCGTAAGTTAGTGGAGCCACAGGGTACGCAGTCTCAGATTGATGCTCTAGTTGCGAAATTCAAGGAAGGGCGAAGTTTTGCTAGAGCATCAGGTACCGAGGATGCTGTAAGGGTATGTTTGAACTCATTGAATTTTTTTGTGGTGCAATATTTTAACTCACGATAGGTTTATGCTGAAGCAGCAACTCGGAGTGAGGCAGACGATTTGGCGAGGCAGGTAGCTGCTCTTGTCAAACAAGAAGGTAGCATACACACATAATTGATATACCCATTTAAGTGGGCCTAGTGATATGCATATGAATGATGATTCGACCTACAGGGAGTTTTTTTTTTCCTCAGAGGGATGGAAGCCACATAGACTAAAAACTATCAATAAAATCTTGTAGGACACGTCTTTAGTTGGCTAATTCAAACAGGCAGCAATTATAAAATCCAAATTCCTAAGTTGACTTTGCTGCATAACCCAAATTGCTAATTGCGTAAGCTTTTCAGATTACCACCCATGAACCTTGAGCAACATTGATTTTGATAACAAGAAATAGAAATTCGAAGTTATATATGATGAAGTTATGTATTATGTGTAGAATTTAGAGATAGCAGTATAAGACAAAAGTGAGCGTTTTAGTTATAGGTCAAGAAGAATCACTGCAGTACTCTATATAATTACAAGATATATATGATAACGTGGTTTATCAGTACCCCGGTAATATCAGTACCTCGTGAATTTTTTACTACCTTCGTATAAAGAATCAATATTAAATAACAACAACAAATGAAATTATATTAAACTAATTGCAGATCTATTAAAGGTTCTATCGTTATAGTATCTTGATATATTCTTGAATTATAACCAGGCTCTCTACAAGTACAATATTATTATACAACCAAATTCCCGTCTTCTTGATTCTCTCTTCCTGGACGCCTTTTATATCGAATCTGTTTCTTTAATTCAGTTTGACTAAAAATATTGTATATATTCTCAATAGTAAATATATCTTCTTGACAGATATATATCTTTTTAGCCCTACAATGCTTACTAAATGCCTTATTTGCTATATAAAGTAAATATATCTCGGCTTGTAGCAAAGTGACCTTATAAGCTAAAAGCTTTGTCTCTTTTGCTAATAAAGCAACTGTCTTGAATATTGGCATCGGTAAGCTTTCTTGATAATATATAATATAACTTTTAACTAAGGTTATTTGCAAGAGGAGGGTGTCGTTTTCCCAGTTTATCTCTGGATTGTGCTTCCTGATCCAAGGGGATCTTAGTATAACTTGGTGGCTTTCCAAAGTCATTATATCCAGTATGATCATTTTTGTATGCCCGTCGGGCATAATCATTTTCATTGAGGCAGTTTCTTTTCTGACTTATCTATTGTGTCTTCTAAAGCTTCCGTTCATTACGGTTATCTTATATGGGTAGCATTTGTAATTCAAAGGAATCTGGTTATTTCGAGCAAACCGAAAATCGATCAGATTTGCTTGCGATCCCGAATCAACCATGATTTTGAACTCGAGATTGGCGAATTTTACAGAAATTATGAAATAGCCTTCTGTTTCTATGGCACAAAGTTCCGTGAAGTTCTCATTTTTCCAATAGATATCATTTCTCTTTTTAGGCCAGAATCCAGTTCTGTTCTTACTTAATCGATAATAAAAGCATTGATTATGCCAATATGCTGTCCAAGACAATTGTGAGTATCTAGAATATTGGATATATAATATCAAGATTCTTGATATTTTGGCGAAATCAGCAAGATTGTTTCAGTTCTTGATTTTTTCCCGCTTAATGTCTTTTAAGTAATCGCTATTTATTTCTTCTGTATAGTGCTGTAGGCATGCTTCAGCTATATGTTCCTGTAGTTCCTGCTTCTCGGAGAGAGTCAGGCTGCTAATTCGACTGAGAGTATAATTAGTATCGAAACCGGCAGTTTCGATAAACGTTTTTATATCGTTGTTGGTTTCTGTCCACTTATCTAGTAGTTTGTCGTCCTTTGGAGCTGATTCTCCTAGTCCTACTCGGCTAGAATGATATTTGCCGAGTGGTTCCTTTGTATATTCCTTACAGGCTTTTAAAGGATTTTCTGTTACTATAAGATATTCTTTGTCTGGGCTGGAATCTGGTGCGTTGCTATACTTTCTAATATCGTCGTAAGTAATTTGAGAATCTGTAATCTGAATATATATTTTTTTCTTTTCTAGCTATTTTGGCTAGAGCGTCCTGAGTCGATTGCAGATTTTCTTTACTCGGCCACTTCCAAGTTTTAATATAACTTGATTGTGGATTTCTTCTCTCTGGTCTTCTCCAAGCTCCCTTTTTACTAGGTTGCGGAACTTTGTTTCGAAGCTGTTTTTGGAAAGAGGCCGTTCAGATTTCTTGCAGTTAAGTATATAAACCTGTTGTATATTGACTGCATTTGTCTGTCGGTTGTTTTTGAAGAGTTTGTTCTGGTGATGGAACAAGGCTATGTGACCTGGCAGGCCATACTTATAATAGAGTCTCTTCTTTTTATATTTTTGAATTTCATTCTGAAACAACTTCTTATAGTGATGCGGTTTCTTTAAACCTTTGCTGCATCGATTGACCGTATCAAGTTCTATTGGCGAATTCTATCATCTTTGGAATTTCCTTTTCTTATTATGTTCTTTATAGTAATGTCTATATTTCTTGAGGTTTCGCTCGAAGGTTCTATTGTCGATTTTGACAGCCGTTTCAATCATAGCGTCAAGTCTTTCGGGGCGATCTCGTTTGGCGATTTTGTCTTTGATATGCTTTTTAAGGTCTTTGTAAAACTGGGCCGCAAGAGCTTTGTCGTTTCAGTCGGTTTGTTCAGAATACTGCTGGAAGTCTGCTATATAAGTAACAGCAGATCCAGTTTATTTAAGGTTCTGGATAATTCGTTCGGCGGTTCGGCCTGGGTCAATGTCTCTGAAGACTTTGGTGATTTCTTTCTTAAAGTTCGCAAAGGTTTTGAAGATCTTCCGGGTTATTGGTTTTTGAGCCTTGAAATTGACAGCATTTTTGAGATAATCATTAAGGTGCGGCTCGACCCAATTGAAAGCTGCTCCGGATAATAAAAATATTGTTCAAAGTACTTTATAGTCTTCGCCGGAAAAGTATTCTACGTTGAATCTGATGTACAATTCGGCTTGGGCTATAAAGAACCTGAGCTTAGTGCGGGTATTATTAAATCCTGTTGAGAGTGAGACCTTCGGGTGGCTTGCTACAGCTCTTAGGGCGGAGACTGAGGAGGTTGAAGTGCCGACTGTGCTGGGTGAAGATATAGTAGCAATACTGTATTTCAAAGCTAGGTGCTCAAAATATAATATTTTTGTCTTTAACTCAAATAGCTTTTAATTAAACATTGGGTTGATATAAGAATAAAGAGGCAAGTATTATATTTGGTTAAATTAAGTGAAATTGATTCCGTTATTAAATAGACAATATAAATTGAATGCTATAAAGATTTAAGCACAAAGCTTTTATCTAATAAAACTATTCTACTTATATAAAATCTTTGAGAACCGGATCTTTCTGGATTCTAAGATCTATGAAGCTATGCAGGATCCTAGGATCCAATAGGGTCTATTATATAACTATAACTTCCTTTCAGGACTGGGGTCAGGCTAACTGTCTGATTGATTACTCTTTTACTAAGTGCAACAGTTAGGTCTTAAGGCTTCTAGAATATTTGTTCTAGAACTGATCCTCTTCTAGAAGCTTTCTTCTAGGAGCGGGTTTCTTCTTGACGCTTTCTCTTCTCGAAACCACGTACTTCTGAATCCGGATCGTGACAAGTATATAACTACTATTCCGGGACAGATTATGCCTATTATAAATCCAGTTTTGTCAAAGTTGTAGAAATCGCAGTTCAATATTTTATATTTAGCTTTTATATTTTATACAAGCTCAAATTACTTTTTAATAAGCACCGGATCTTTGTATAAGGCTTTTTGGAAGTTATAAATGCAATTAAAACGCTTCTTTAGTTCTGGTTATTATTATACAAAGCAATATACTCAGAGCTTGCCGATATACTTCTTTTGATATATCTCAAAGAGATAGTTGGCTATATTTTCAATATCAGCCAACCAAGAAGCAAATTCTCTCAAATCTAAATCAATTATATATTGACTAAGTATTTTCTTTTCAAATTTGGTCAATTTTGTTATAGATGATCGTTATTCAGTAATAATTATATAACTGTTTATTTTATTAGTAAATATAGAATAAGAAATATTATAAATCTCTGCTGTAAAAAGTCGACTAAGCTTTTTAGTTATACAAATAGCCTCAATAGCTAAGATAATTTTAGCTTTTTGAATATAAACAGACATGCTTTTATTATTGCTCTAGTGCATACTAAAGTAAGAGAGTGGAGAAATCGCGAAAAATTCACGAGGTACTGATATTACCGGGGTACTGATAAACCATGTTATATTGATTGAGGTTGTTGGTATATTCGTACGACTTTATGGTCATGTGATTGTTTCACGTGATCCTTTTGAGCTTCAAAAAGTATACCCATCCAACTACCTAAATAAATCACGCTCAGAATCTTTTAAGACGCAGATGAAAAATTATCCCTCACGGTCCCATGAGTCAAAGAATATAAACCTTATTTATATCGCCTTTGCGAGCTACTACGCGAAAATTATCTGACTGTTGAGGCAATTGAGCCGTCAAGCTAACAAACATGTTTTTTGAAACCGAAGATAGACTCCAGAAAATCAAAGGTTAGAAAGACCAGAAACATACCAAGTCATTAAAGTCCTTCGTATCCAGATGTCTAGGCTCTTCATTTGGCAAGACTTCTTTCCGCAGAGCCATCGCTCGTTCAACCCATTGTTTTCCTTTCTCGATGTTTTCGACGCCATCTATAGACTGCAAATGAATGCCACGTAAGTACGACGAACGAGCTGACTCATTTTTGAACCACTGTCGATCTCCCCAGATACTAAGGGCTCTATCCAGATAATCCCTATGATTCTTGGTCAGAAGATACACCTTTAACGGTAATTTCGAAACTGTTGTGGCCTCAGGCACACATCCCAATTAGCTAGTATACCTAGATCTCGTAGGGAGAGCTTCCTTCCTTAGACTTATCACAATCCAAGACCCTTAACACACGTTATATCCTGACAAAAAACTGAAGCGGTGCAAAGGCATAGTTTGGGGGCAAGGGGATGATATGGCCACTCACATCATTATCTTGATTCCTTCTTTTTGAAAATCTGTTTCAAATTAATTTTGCGCCCGAGAATTTTCTAATAGTATGGTTGACACGTTTAGTTTCAATCAAGCTACTTGTCTTTTCTATGAGTGATTTTGAAAATGGAGGCCTCCCAATGTAGCCACTTTCACAGGCATGAGATTCGTAAGCAGATGTTAACATTACAAAGACAATCAACCAGACCAGGGCTTGGACTCAGGATAGACTATGTCTGCATACATAACCAACAGGCCCACATCGATGCTCTCTCTTGATGGAGCATTCGGGTCTTGATTAGGAAAGGTAAACGCACCACGAGGACATGCAAGCAATCAGAACGACATTCGAGTGTCTAAAAGAGCTGATAATCGCAATAGGTGTTTTCGTTGGTACCAACGGCTTTGAATACAAGTACTTCGTTCACAGCCTGATCCGGAAGCCATTACCACTTCTGGTTTTCGTTAAAATGTACCATTCTGTTCTCGGCGAGGTAATTGGGATAAATAACATCAGCGTCTACCAAATCTGCCTGGTCAACGCTTGCAACGTCACAAAGAGCAAGCGGCCAATCTCGGACTGGCACTCGGAGGGATTTCCAAACGCTGCGAGGCGTTCATAAGTTGGAATTGATACCGCTGTATGTTGCTTACTTACGTGATTATTTGAAACCTTGACTTCAAAATTTGCGGCGCAGCATCCCCATGGAGCTCGTGAATAATTGACTTCGCACCAGCGAGAGTTACAATTAAAGGCACTCATTAAAGACTCTCTTTGAAGTCACTAATCACTTTAAAAAAAAAAGTAGCATATTTACCAACATGTGTCATTAAGCTTGGTTGGGGTGTTGGTAGAGGGTTTTCGCCGCTAATGGAAAAATCTGGATCTTTCTTCCTCAACTTAATTGAGTGAGCTTGGGCATATTGTTGTAAAGTAGAAGGTTAAAAGCCTGAAAGTCTAAGCCTCGAACTTCATTAGCTCTTAGTGCTTCCTTGAAATGCTGCTCAAGCTCTCGGATGTACACGGTCTGAACGATTGATTCGTCTTTGAAGTCCGATATCTTCATCCGGCTGTTTAGACTATGAACCTCAAATCCCTGCGCGTCCGAGGACAAAGTAGAAACATGGGGTCGTAGATTCCTGACACGAGTAAGCTGAGGCGAGCGCTTAAGGTTGTGGAGTGGAAAGGTTTCTTTCGGGATGTAGTGAAAGGTGTATGGTTTGGTTCTTTTCCAGAGCTCGTGTCGATCGAGAAAATATAACGGAACGACTAGGGAGCATGAGTATCAAAGGATCAGTATGGCAGCCAAGTTACTAACATTGATCAACGTAGGATACATCTTTGTCTCTCAATACCTCGAGGCCAGTCAAGATGAGAGGTTGTGCACAGCTTCAAATGAAAGTTGTACGCTATGAGCTTCAATCCAATGTATGTGTCAAATTTGCTTCCGTTAGGATTTTGCTAGACAGTACAGAACATGCGGAGAAAGCGATCCAAGAAGTGAGGGGAATTCTGGAGGTGCAGAGATGTTGGAGCACGGCTGAAGAATGCTTGTTGGTCAAGATTTGACTTGGCGGTTCTTCTCTACTCATTCACCTCGTCAGACCAAGCTGTGCAAGGAGAACAATGCGAAATCCAACTTTGTACAAGGCTGCCGCTGACAAAAGTCGCCGGCAATACTACCCCTCAATCTTGTCTCTGTCACCTTCAGCCGGCACAATGGAGGAAGAAGTCAAGCTGGCCATTGGTGATGTTCAATACCTCTTGATAGAAAACGAGGAGGTTTGACTGCCGTTCCTTTCTCTTGGATGAGGCTGATAGTTACAGAACTTCCTCAAACTTAACGACAATACCACTGCATTAGCGCTGGTTTATCTGACCAAGCCGGGACAGCGCATCTCCAGGTCGGCGCTCCATGAATTCCGTATCAATTCTCTTGAAAATGATGATGTTTTCCGACCAGAATTCTACTGCAATGTTATTTTCTACGGCAACAAGAAAGATGATCTGCACATCGAGCCTGATGGCTTTGAGGAGTTGGCTGCGTGGAATACTCAGACTCACACGCTCCTTACAGGTAATTCCACAGCCAACATTGCACCTGGGCCATATGTAGTATCGAGAGGGCAGACTTGGCAGCCATGGAGAATATACTATGACTTCAACGGCACGTTTATGTGTAAATTCAAGCCTTCGCCAAAAGGCACAAAAAATGAGTAGCCAGATCCAATAACTCGGTTGATCAAAGCTAACTGTATTATACCTTGCTTAAACTTGAAACTCCCGAGGCTGGCCGCCTTAATGGAAGAGTTGTTGTGCCATCTCGCTGCTACTTCAAGCCAACAAAGTCACGTCCTCTCAATGGAGCGAGGATCCGCGTCAAAGACAACATAGACATTGCAGGCCATAAAACTACACTGTGTAATCGATCATGGCAAGATCTTTATCCAGAAAAGACCAAACATGCAGCCTGCGTTCAAGTCCTTGTGGATGCTGGTGCTATCATTGTAGGCAAAGCAAAACTACAAGCTATGATCATGAGGTAAGAACCCCTAGAGTGCGTCGAGTTCACAGCGCCTTTCAATCCCGCGGTGACGGATACCAGGTGCCATCCGGAATGCCATCCGGAAGCAGTCATGGGAGTGCTGCAGGCATTGGCTCATATTATTGGCTCATATGATTGGCTCGATTTCTCCCTTGGGTCTGACAGTTGGTATTCTCTAGAAGTATACTTTATGACATCCACTGACTCAGTATCAGCCAATGGCAGCGGACGTAAACCTGCGCACTACAACGGTTGCTTCTCAATTCGTCCATCTACTGGAATTATGAACACTTCAAGGAGTCATTGGTCAATTCGCGTACGTACAACCCTGCTAAAGTCAGCCCCAGAAACGGATACTAATAGTTTCTTCCAGGAAGTTCGACATGCCTGTGTTCTTTGGAAGAGATATATCGAAGTTTTCTGAGTTTATCTCAGTATGGTATGGAAGTTCTCCGATGCTTCGCGCGCTAGCTAAGGTTGAATCTCCATTCTGGCATCGCTTTCCATACTTACTTAGCCTATTAGTTACCGATCAAGATTCTTTATCCCTCAGATTATCTTCCCACCTCAAATGCAGCGCAGTCTGCTCTCATTGACAAATTTGTTGAATGCCTTGAATCTACATTGCATGTCACCAGGGCAAACATTTCTCTTGCTGAGCTCTGTAGGGAACAATGTCCCGATGGACCAGAGAACGCCGATATTGTAGAATATCTCAAGCTTGTATGTAATCATATTTTAAATCAACTTGGATCGCCGCTTAAATTTTTTGACAGGAAGTTGCCCTTACTACCGAGATGCATACTACAACTTGTCTGACTTCAGAAATGTTTATGCCAAGAAGCATTCAAAGCCGCCCTTCACGCACAGAGCCATGCAATGGCAATGGTAAGCAGAATGTTCCTCAGGGTAAGACTAGAGATTCTCTGACGTGGTTCATTCAGGAATGTTACGAAGCAAATATCAGTGGAGGAACGTGATTTGTACTGGCGCCGATCTGAATTATACCGGCACTGGCTTCTTGACAAAGTCTTTGAGGCAGATAATAAGGACTGCATCCCAGTCATGATCTTTCCCATTGAGGTTGGAAAGCCAAGCTATCGTGATGCGGAACTGCCGTAAACTTTTCATCACGGTTAAATTGCTCCGAATATCTAATGAACGTATTCAGAGATTACTATATCTTGAGTGGCTACGCCTCCTTGAACATGTCGCCAATAATGCGAGCTCCCGAACTTACGGCAATAGGTAGTTCGCCGTGCTGAATTTCAAGAAGTTTGCTTAAAATTGCTGTGAGTTAGTGAGATCACATACAATTCCACCATAACCAAAAGAGGAGAGCCATTCCCAATAGGGGTGTCCCTCATAGGAGCGCCAGGTATCTCACCCTCCACCTCTCTTCGACACAATTCTCAAGCTAAACTAGGAATAACAGGAACCGATCTCTATCTTGTGGACTTAGTCGAAAAGGCGATGAAAGCTGGAGGCTATCCAACTATGTTGAATACTGGTCGGTCGTGTTATTGAGCGCCATAAATCAACGGTCATGTGTCTGTGGACGGCGGACGAGGCTTCATCTCTGAAGATTAATGTCTATTGTGCCTTCAGAAGTTAATCCATCACTGTGAGCTATACAGATTCGATTTATCTGCACTAGAGTGACCAGATTAAAGCAGACCCCTTCCTGCTATAAGTAGTTTG
>Ga0247807_10000677_pt1 | contig 21442 bp, 21 predicted proteins | sample UWRJL074202C1_FD_179931 | JGI IMG/M metagenome (GOLD analysis project Ga0247807, IMG submission 179931) | Plant litter microbial communities from Arlington Agricultural Research Station in Wisconsin, United States - UWRJ-L074-202C-1 | ecosystem: Environmental > Terrestrial > Plant litter >...
GGGTCGCAGCCAAAGAAACTGGGATAGGACGGTATTTGGTAGTCCCATAGAAGGTCTTTCCGAGAACCTTAGGCAGCCGTGTGATGATTCGGTCATCGGCCAAGATAATCTCCGCGCTCTCTCTCAATTGGCGTTGCGCCTCATAAGTCTTGTACTTCTTGCTCAGCTTCTGGATGTCAATCACCCTGACAATCCTTTTGGAAAGCTCAGCGGGGAAAGCGGGAGAAGCAATGAGGTCTTTGTAGGTCCGTTGTGGGGACGCGGTGATGAGGAGGATGGTGGTTGTGGGATTGGTGTTGAGGGGGTGGGGAAGCGTAATTTTGGAGGGCTTGAGACGCTTGACATCGACAATGTGGGATTTGGTGGTGAGAAGGAGGTAGATGGGTGTGCTTTCACTGTCATCGCCGGCAAGAAGATCTTCTGTGGTTGTGGGCTCTGGCTTTTCTTCACCGATTGTCTTGATGAGGGCGCGAGATGCTATAAGGATCTACAGATAATGTGAGTTTGGGGCATGCGCAATTGAATGGGGAGACAAACCTGTTCGTCGCTAAGCTGGTATGGAGAACCAGTTTCGACCTTTTTAGTCAGGGAGGCGGTAGATGGCGCCATTGTTGTGATTGTATGTTGTATTGTATCGTAGGGATTTCTGCGATGGTATGAAAATTGCTTTCCTCCAGCGACTTTTTCTGTTATCGCTTCTTGGCGCTTGACGATAAGCCTGAGAGCAAAGAGCTGTTCTATTGGTTCGCTTAAACCCTCATTCCCCCTTTTTCCAACTTGTGCCTTCCTTCCTTCTTGGGCGAATTATTGACAATGTTACTATACACTTGATATGTTGCCTCTAAAACGTTAAGACTCTACTCGTTATTACTCTCTTACCACACTTGCTTATACAGCATCGCTTTTTCGCCATCATGGCCGCATACAATAGCCTTGGTGACCAAGCTCAGACAAGATTTTCCAGAGTGGTCACATAAGTGATGGATCTCAGGTATGACTTCTTTTGAATTTCCCAGAGATACTATCGCTTTTAATTGCTGAAACAACGCACAACATAATCCGAATATAGCCAAGTAATGTTGCAACAACCGCTTGGGTGTCCGCCGTATCAACACCCGCGATCGTGATAAGTCCACACCCGCGGCGTCAGTGTGATATCCCCAATCACGAAGAGAACAATTCACACCACTGCCACCAATCATGACATATCTAGATTATAATAAATCCAATCCACTGCTCAGTGCTACTAACAAGCTATAAAGAAAACTTTTTTACTACCAAAAGCTCCACCACCAAAATCTTCACTGCAAAGCACTGTCACACCGCCCTGATATTCCACTTCAGAATGACCTGTGACAGCTACGCACTTTGAAGAAGACATGCTGCATATGAAAGTGGGATCAAAATGTGCAAAAGGGGGTTTTTCCAGTCTCGTACTCCACTGCGTTTGTCATTTGTCTCATCAGGCGCGTAAGATTTTTCAAAGGCACGTCTTACTAGCGTGTATGTCCAGAGCGCGCGATGAGGGGAGGTTGGAGCCGACATGGACATGGCGAGCATGGGTGTTTGGGACGTTGCGCAGCAGAACATTGAATGAACACACCTTGAACATTGAATTGGTAATGGTAGAAGATACTTCTCTGGCTGCTCGTCGCTGCTGAGAATTAATTGCGAATTCGTAGAGGTCAGAATCAATTTTCAGTTGCAAGTTGAAGATGTTCGGGAACATCCAACGTCATAAAGTTGTGCATTTCACCGGCAGAATAATACGCAGCTAAGCCTAAAACGCGCCTGCCACAAGATATGGGTCTGACCTCTAACCACTACCTCAATCATCTCCTCCACAGCGACCGTGTTCAAGACCTCAACTGACCAAACTTGACCTTTCCTTTCTTTATTTTCAAGTCGACTTCAGTTCTATGCGCCTCACTGCCCTCCATCTGCAATTCCCATCGTTCAATTCAAGCATACACCACCAAATCCTACACTTATAGCCGCGTCTGGCTGCCCACGCGGTCTCTGATACTCGCGTTGAGAAGAATTCCAGCCGACCACTGACGGTTCCGGTACATGTCTATCATGATGGACTCTTCTCCTAGCAAGACAAATGTCCAGCCAAGTTTACCGTCAATTGCAGGAGTCAAGCGTCCAGCGCCCTCTTTGTTACCTGCATTTGAACCATTTTCCTCGTCCCCCGGCCTTCCAAGACCCGCGAAGCGTCAGGCTCGATCCTCACCCTCTGAACGCGAAGCAACAAGGCTAAAGTATCCTACACCAATACCAACTTCTACTACTGGTATCCTATCCTCTTCACCTCCGCAGGTCCATGCTCGTCCAAGTCTACACCGAACACAATCATCTATTTCGGAAAGAGCTCCGCTGTCTGCACTGCCCTCGGTCGTTTTGCCGGAAAATGGAGACACCCTATTAATGGGGAGATCTAGCAATTCTTCTCACTTCCAGTTGTCAGCTAACCGTCTTATTTCTCGCGTTCATGTCAAGACTCGTTATATCGCTGCTACCGTCCCGCTCGAACCGAACAAGGTGGAAGTTGTATGCTGTGGCTGGAATGGAGTCAAGTTACACTGTCAAGGCCGGACATGGGAGCTGGCAAAGGGCGATAGCTTTACATCAGAAACAGAATATGCGGAGATTATGCTGGATGTACAGGATGCACGAGTTTTGATCAATTGGCCACAACAAGATGATCGAAAGGATTCAGTCGGTGCTCTGACGGACTCCTCGTGGGATGATGAGAATTCTCCACGTGGTAATGTGTCTGCTCGTAGTGCCCGTGGTCAGGTCATTGAGTCGAGTCCACTTCGTCGCGGTGCACGCATCCAGTCTCCTATTTCCCCTACACCGATTCGCCATGCTGCAAATACCTCGCTCCTTGATCTTGCAACGAACCAAGAGGCCACTGCTGAAGTTCAGGTCTATGAAGATGAATCCGAAAATGAACCAGGCATTGCAGAGGGAGCATCCATGCTGTCCACTGTTGCAGCTACATCGTTTGCAGCGCTTGCGGACAGCCCATTAAGCGAACTCAGTGAACCTGAACATGACCCAGATGAAGAAAACGATCCCATTGTTCACTCCTTTGGTCCCTTCGGTGGTAATATTTCTGCTCGCATGGCATCCTTCACCACCGTATCATCCCCAGAAGCAACACGAAGACTAGGCAACCAGGAGCGCATTGAGTCTCCCAAAACGAGAGCTAGCTCCGAGTCTACCAACCCAGCGGATGCAGTTCCAATTGTCAACCATGTCGTTAATCAACTGGCGTTCTCTCGACTTTCATCTACTCCTCTCTCGGTTATCCTAAACAACCTCCCAGCTGAATTGAAGTCGGGGAGCCCAAGCCAGCAAGAGAACAGAGGTCTCACCAAGGGTGATCTTCGGAAATTACTTAACGGAGCTGTTGCCATTGGCGAAATTCATCGAGAAGGAAAGGATGCGGCGGGAAAGACTCTCGAGAGTGAGTATTACTACCTTCCGGATGAGGATACCGATGTTCAACGTCGTGCCGCTGTCGTCGACGGTCTACGGAAACCCAGTCTGAGAAACTGTAGAAAGCAGCACAAGGTAAGATATTCTCCTCCACATGAATTTGATTAACATGCATTCTAACATCCCCTCAGCAATACTACTGGAAAAAACCTAGAACCCCGTAAATCGAGAATGTGGTGAGACCGTTTGCATATACAGAGGAGTCTTTCAGTTTTGTATGGAATTGGACAACACTTTTCCTATTGTGCATAGTTTCCTTTATGGATTCCCATATCATAGCGAGGCGTTTGTTCTTTTATACCACCGATATGGTAACTAGCTTGATTTGTTAGGAGATACCCAGGTATCCCGTTTGTTTATTTTTGTAGAAAAGGCGTTGGTCTTAAGGCCCAATGCCAGGATAGGCACTTATTGAGTAGTTGTAAGCTTGGAATGTGAATGAATTCCACCTTATCTTTGAGATACTGTTAGTGAAGTGAGTTGTGACAAGATTTATGATATTTAATCTGAAGTGAGTAACTTGCGATTGTTATTGGTAGTGAGTAGTGGGTATTTACGTGTGGGTTACCATCTGTCAAAGCCTAGTGGTACCTTGTCTCGTTACCCCGCCACGCCCACGCCACTTCTACAACAACAGCTTGACTTTCCCCACAAGCTATATCAACCTTCACCTCTCTCAGTCTCTCAGGCTATCCTCAAACCTCACATACCCAAGGAACAAGTACAGGCCTTCCTCCCTCTCACATACTCATAGCTAATTCGTCAACGCAGACGGAAGACCCCAAACAATACCAATCCAAAGCCAAGTTACCAAGCTATACCCCTCCTTCCTCGAAGCTATATCTCCAACAAACAGCTCAACTACAAACATGGCACCCCAAGATCTCCCCTCCAATGTGCCCCGCCAACCTGATCGTCCTGGAGTACCTATCCGTACCAGCAGCAGCAACTACGTTGAAGCCGTAAAAACAGCTTCTGCTGCAACATGTACGTTTGAGCTCCTCTGAGCGGGGCTGGGAAAGCTAGATTGGCTTATGTTCTTCTATGCCAATTGAAGTGCTTTAGCCATCCTAGATATTCCTTACCTGAAATTGTGTTACAATGCTAATACTTAGAAGCACCTACCTCTCCCACATCAAAAATCAGCATTCCAGATGGAAGGAAGAATAGCGTGGGCGAGGTATTGTCGAGCCCCACGGAGAGCTGGAAGCCGGACTTCAAGCGGAAGCAGAGTTACAAGCAAGAGGATTTGAAGAGGGAGATGCAAATGGCAGGCGTGATAGGGCAGACTGAAGAAGGGAGCAAGGATGGTACTGGAGAGGGAAGAGGTGGTGGTGTGGGAAAGAGTGGTGAGGGTGGTTTCACTGAAGTCTGAAGGAGAAGTTCTAGAACATTGATAAAAACATTTGTTACGAGAGCAATCGATAGGCTGGATTATATGGATACCTGAAAATGAGATCAAGCTATGGGTAGGACTATTTACGACGGGAGGAATGTCTCAAATGGTGGAAACTGGCTGCGTATACATTGTGAAAAAGAAAGTGTCGGGAGGGCTATGGTTAATTGCACATGGATAATGAGTTGATTCTTCTTCTATGCTTACAGCAAATCGCTTGTAGTATGAGGATACGAATTATAGCATGAATGAAAATCCATCTTCTCTTTTATAATTCTATGCTTCATTCTATAACTCCAAGCAGTATCGAAAACTCGCCAACCTGTACCGTGCCTCATATACCTCTCGTTTACTTCTCGGCCTGAATGATTTTTGTATATCTGAAAGAAAAGCTCGCGAGCGAATTGTCTCCGCCTATGAATTTTCTCTGCTTTCTCAGTAGACTCGAGGCGATTTTCTAAAAGTAACTAGCACCATTTAGACACTTTTCCATATCCAAAATTGGAAAATCAAGCCTGGTCAGTGCGTATAAAGTGAATATTTGATTCCAAGGCAATAGGCTTCCACAAAATCGCCTTTCGCCAGAGTATAAAAACCAGCAGCCTGCTCTCTTCTCCCTCTTCTTACAAAACTAAACCCGTTCCGTTTCTCCACATCGTTGTCTAGCTTACAAGACATACTCAAAATGGCGGCTTCGTACTTGATCAATCCTCACTGCTCCAAGAGTGATGAATTCTTTAAAATGTAAGTCAGATCTATTTCGTGCTGCCAAAAGATTGAGTTAATGTTCCTTAATAGTCTGAGCTCCAGTGAGACGATCAAGTTCTTGCATGACTCTGCGAATGGAGGCAAAAATGAAGATGCTGTCGTGCGTATACCAAAGGTCCTTGCATGTACCTTTTCAAAGACTTTTGACTTGGCGTTTGAGAAGGCATGGGCACGAGAGGTTTGTATAGAAGGTTACGAAATGGATAAATGGGATCTATTCGATATCACACATCCCCAGAATGATATCACAGATCCCCTCGAGTACAAATTTCCGCATACCAGCTTCCGTCGTCTTCTCGGAGTTTTCGTCGACTGGCTGTATACCTCCAATATTGTAGAAAGAGTAGGGGAGGATCTTTTCCATTGGGAGCTGTGGTACTTTGGCGCATTTCTTGCAGCACCGAGGTTTCAAAACGACGTTCTTCGAAATTTCTGTATAGTCAACACTTCCAACGGAGCTGAAACTATCTTTGAAAGTTCTTATCCCTTTCAAATAGGTCTTAGCACCAACTTAAGTGCTACGGATATATCCTGGTGCTTAGATACTCTTAAGTGGATTCTCGATGCAAGAAGTGCGGCGCCTGAGTTGAATGACTACTGGAAACAAACAACAAAGTGGATGGATTTTCTTCTAGACTTGGCTGGGTGTGCGGGAGTTGGCGACCCTTTCATCAACTCGCTGTTGTATGGTCATGATGCGGTTTCATCGCAAATTATGAAGGCAATTGACGCCAGAGCTCGACCAGGGTGAGTTTTCCACTTTTCATCTTTCTCTGTCATATTTCTTTATTACTTGAGATTTCGTCAAAGTAGAAATGATGGTTACCTCCGTCAGGTAACAAAAAATATCTACAACCATTCAACTCGCTATTTCTAACTACCTGAAATCATGTCTCGGCCAGTTTGTAGATACAACGCTGACTTTTGGAATTAGTGCAGCTCATAATCGGCTCCCTTGGCACCCCGAAGAGTTTCCTAAATATTTAGTCGAGGGAAAATGAAGAAGTTTACAGAAAAGGGATAAACACAAACTTTTGTGTCTTGAGCTTTCGCTTCAACATAAGGAGATCGTTAAATATAATGTGGTCCACACTCAAGCAGCCAGATTTTCAGAAAACCAATGGCTCTTTTACTTTATTCACGTTATCTGTTCTCAATATCAGACGTTCCATCAAGTTGAAATTGTTGGGTGAAGGTTCGCACGATATACTCAGGTCTATCTCTTAGCTACTTCGATCATCCCTTGAACTTATCACAAATACACAGCATTGGCACCTTACTACCTCTGGTGTCATCTCCAGAAATACCATTACTATGTGAATTCATAGAAATTTATTCATCATAAGATGTCGGCACTGTAAAATAAGCGCAAACTTTACTACACCCCTAAGAATAGCCTCTAGATCACTCTTTCCATTTCGACTTTCACCGTAGTTCTTAAGTGTAAAATCAAATTAACCGAATGAAGTCTTTCGCCTTTCGTCTTCTTGGGGAGGATAGTGTTATCCACAAAAGACTTGTTTTTGCGAAATACAACTTTAGTGACAATGTTTTGCTCGGAAGAGAAAGATTTCAATGTTGATTCAATCAAGCCCAGCCCCCTTTGCTCGATATTTTAAGCGAGTGTCGTTAGTCAGGCAATTGGTGATTAATCAATCAGGTAGGCATCCATTCACTTTGTCTATATACGAGCCTCTCCCTGACGGCCATTGGCTTCTTGGTTGGTACAAGTCCGCCCTCAATGTACCAAGCAAGAGATATTCTATTATTGAATACACGCTCCCCTAAAGATATGCTTGATAGAGCCACTATAATTAACACCCCTTATTCACGGCCATTCATTACTCCGTCGCAGCACTATAAATATCTATTCCAAGGATCTGCAGCGAGTGGTGGGATAGTCAATATGGTTATACAAAATTTGATTTGCGGGGTACTGCATGCCGACTGTATCTCTCCAATAGAACAGGCAAGAGTGTGGCGTTCGCGGACCTGCAGCACTCGATTTATCCGGATTGATCTCTGTGGCGTTGTAGTCGTGGAGGGGCTGTCTGCAGTAGTTTGTACAGCAAGCCAAGAATAAGTCGGTGCAATTCAAATCTTCGGTGCGAACTCTCAGTCAAAGTATTTACATTTATTCCAAGCATTGAGATTTTCAAGTCAATGAGTTTAAACTAACTGCGGATGTTGATAAGCTTTATTACTTCGTTTCTTACTATAATGTTTCATCTTACTCGAATCTTTGCCTTTACTCTGGTGGTGCTCCAAGTTACGTGCGCCAATACTATTGCTAGACATGACCATTCTCCGGGCTGTGGAAACATACACAACTTCGCTGGCTTGACGAAAAACTTTACTATTAAAAGTGGTGGTAGATCTCGGAATTACAGTCTTCACCTTCCGTCCGACTATAAGCATTTCAAGCCAGCTTCTCTCATCCTCGCCTACCATGGTGCCGGTGATGATCCTGCCAAAATGGAGCGGGTCACACGTTTTTCCGATAAATCTGTCAATCGAGACATGATTGTTGCTTACCCCTTGGGAGATAATGTACGCGTTTAACTTCGTCTCGAAAATGAAGGTAGATTTAGTATTGTTAACATTGCGTAGAACAACTGGCAGGGGCCTACGTATGCGACACCAGGAGTAGATGATGAGTTATTTACTACCGATCTAGTAAATCATATCAAGAAAAACTACTGCGTCCACCCGAAGAGAGTCTACGCAACAGGACATTCCAATGGCGGTGGTTTCGTAGGCACGCTTGCCTGCTCTCATAAACATGGCGGACAATTCGCAGCGTTTGCTCCGGTAGCTGGCGCTTATTATACAGACTACTACGGCAATGGCAACTGTTCGCTTTCGAGAGTTCCGCTACCGTTAATGGAGACCCATGGTGGTGCTGATCCTACGGTGCCATACAACCCTGTTACTGATGGGAGAGGCGGCCCGTTGCCGGCGATCCGGGAGTGGCTTGGGCGATGGGCAATGAGAAATAGATGTAGGGATCTGGTCGTGAGAGATTCCCCAACGGGTGTGCATCATTTGATCTGGAGCTGTAAGGGTAAGAGGGGCGTGTTACAGCATTGGAAGATTGATGGACATAATCATTCTTGGCCTGGTATATCCTCAGGAGTTGACATTTCACCTGTCATCATCAAGTTTTTTGACTCTCATGTCAAGCCTTAGGCGATAGCATTGATCATTTAATATCGACGAATAATGAGACACAAAGGTTACATAAATTTAGCATGACATTGACCTGAATAAATTTACATTAGATTAACAAGTTTTAGGCAGCACTCTCTCTTCCTTTCGTCACTTTAGATGTTGAGGATGGGGCCAGTGTCGTGAATCCCAACCTATGATTGAGAGCTAAGTGAGTTTTTCTAGATCCAATACTAGTTGCTGACTTGGCCGGAAACCATTCCAGCCGAGATATGCAGGGTTCTCAATAAGGGGCTTAAGCGAGGATCTATAATAAATGATCGACCATCTCAGAGTTGCCTTTAACCAATGAAATGATAGAGATGACCAACCAGTTACGCTATGCTACTTTTGGACTATCTAGTCTCGAGATGACTTCATATGGAAGACCGCTTCTGGAGAGAACGTGGCAAGTCTCGACACACTTCGCCCCTGTCAAGCCCCTGAAAGTAAACAAATTGTTTCCGAAGTAGGAATCCACATTAACATTAATGGCCATTGCCAAACTTTGGATTTGCTGATTTCAGCTCTTGAAAATGTAGTTCCGTATTTTGAAGCGAGTGTTGCTAGGCGCCCACGTGTAAATGTGATATAAATTTGACTATGTGGTATTGAATGTTAAAAGATTGGAATTATGATGTGAATCAAAAGTTAAGCTACTGTTATACAATACGACTCCTCTAGAATTTAAACATATTTACGACCCGTGGAGTATTTCTCCCCTACCTCTTTCGAAATCTAGATGGCACCACCGGCTCTCTTAGCACCTGGATATGTTACCTTCCACTGCTCGAACAAGTTTTTTCCACCATTCGTAGCCGTTTTTAGTTGAGGACAGTTTAGCGAAAGGACGCTGGGATTGATTTTGTCCGTGATTGCTTTCAATGGAGCGGTGATGGTGGCATATAGACTGTGTAGAAGAGATGGCGAAAACTCTATTAGCAACTCTAGGCCCAAGCATACAGCGTTGTTGGACTCGAGAAGTGTTTGGGCATTGAGGACACCGCCGGTAAGGTCGTTCAAGTCAATACCGACGAAAGAATTCACGGCGCCGGTATTACCACCAGCACTAAATCGTTAATTACAAGACATAAGTAAGGAGGACTAATAATAACTTACTTCAGAAGGAATGGATGTCTGGAAGACCAGCTGACCAAGTCCAATGAGAACTCGGCAAGTCCGTAAGGCGTTGGTCGGCGGTAGTAGTTCTCTGGGATGCGCTCCTGACCTCTCTTATACACAAAAGAACCTTCAGGGCCTGATACTGCGAAAAATGACTTAAGAGTATCCTTTGCTACATGATTTGGCATGGTTAGCAAGATTTTTGTCTTGTATACAGTGCTCGCACAGGGAGGGTTTCTTACAAAGTCTTCCATCAAGAGGATATTCTGCAGAGTAATTTGCAAATAAGCGACCCAAGAAGCAATACGCTGCGTTGCGAACGATGGTACCACCGATGGGACCGTACCAGAAGTAGGGGTTAGTGTTCAGACTATCATAATATCGCACAACATTATGCTCCAGGACAACATCCATGCTATAGTTTGGATCTTCGGCATCAATCTGTAAATTGTAGAGTTGCAGGAACTGTGACATAACTAAGTCATTGTTACCTCCTGTTGAGTATAAGTCTCCTCGTGTAGCAGAAGAATCTTCCTCATATTGGCCATGGGTTCCAGTCAAGCCTACAGGCTCTCCTGTGTAGAATTAGTATTGTTGCAAAGTAATGTATCAATGTATGTTACCTACCTAATAGACCTAAAAGGTTTCCGAGAAGGTTGCTCGATGCTGGAGTCTTTCCTGCCATAGAAAATCCTGGGTTTAGGGAAACCAAGTTTCCAGCTACGGCTGTTCCAAAGACGGAAAGGGCGCCACCAAGGTCCGTACCCATATTGAACACTGCTTCCATATTAGTTGCCATATCAATATAAACAATTACACTTAACGCACCATTCTTAACTGCTGTTGTATATTGGAGTAACTAGCAGCCGTTAGATCACCATTTGAGGGAAGATAAGAAGAAAATATTACTGTTCCGACACCGTTATGTGGGAGATATCCGTGGTTGGCCAACACATTGAGTCCTGGACAAGGACCTCTCACATCTCCCTTGCCTGGAGCAACGAATGCATGAGTACCAGAGACTGTCAAGTGGTTAGTGATGCCACGTGAATGAGTTGGAAGTACTTACCATCAATCAGTTGAGCAGCAGCATCGAACGAAGCCCTTGCTTCTACGATGTTCTCACTTTCTACGGCCCTGATACGTAATTCGTCCTGAGTTCTTGCATCAAGCTGGTCTCCCGCCAGTCTGCCGAGATGCTCAATTGTTGGGAAAGCGTGACATTCAGCTAGCAGAAGCCCAATGGATACAAAGTTGAACAAATTCATCATCTTGTGTTTTGTGGTTCTATCACGAAATCAAAAACAATAATGTTACAAGTAAAGTTTCGGATGTTGGGAAATGCGAAAGTAAAGCGGTTTAGCAGTTGATATGCAAGAGAAGTTTGACTAACAAGGAGGCTAATATAGGATTAGTTGCCAAAAAAATTGTAGAGGTCCTTACTAGCTCTATACTACCTCGAAAGTGGGCTATGACACTATAACCAAAGAAGCGAAAAGTTGTCAATCTGAAGCACTTCTTGCCTTAAAGGAGCTGCCTATAATACATTCGGAGTAGACACGCAAATGTGAAAAGATAGTATTCCTACAGTGAGCAAAAGACTCTCTGTATTCACCATGTCTTTAGGCTAGGCTTGAGAGCGAGATCGTGTTGCAAGGCAAATCACCAAAAGTCCCGCAGATTGCGATGTTTCTCCGCAAAGAGGATCTTCTTCAAAGCCCATAAAAAATTATTTCAAGAGCTTTGGAAATTTCCTTAGTTATTTCCAAGGACATGATTCGCTGATTTCGCTGCTAGTGCGTTCTAATAGCAGCTATATCATTCCGATCTCGAACTGGAACGACCCCTAAAATGATCTGCACGATTGAGCTTCTACTCCTAGATTAATTCAACCTAGTAGCACATCATCATATGTCAGCAGGTACCGGTAATCTATCAGGGGCCGTCTTCGCTAGGTGTACTTGACGAGCCGCAATTTTCAAGTAGCGTACGATCGCGAAGCTTGGAAGGATCATCCATGCTGCAGCCGCGGAAGGTATTACAATGGGACCGAAAAAGTCCTGGTGTTTGTCAGGCTCAGTTTTAGACTGGTATTTTCAGCATATTGAAAGTGGGCTTAGTAAACGGTTGCAAATGTTTCCGAGATTCACCTTATTCCTCCTTATCAAAGGTCTTATAGTACAAATACGCTGAAAAGACTTTTAAATACACGATAACTTTATTATTTAAAATAATATCAGCCAGGTTAAATTTAGATAGCGAGTTGAAAAGACATGAGGTATAATCGACGTGTTTCAAGACGAAACAAATTTTGAATCAAGCAATCATTCAGGTAGTCAGGATAAGGATTTCCCGTCAAAAGTCTAGCCGCATCGCTGCACCAGTCTTCTCATGACTATCTAGTTCTGAAAACTTGAACTTGGCAGCATGTTTACATTGGCAAGCTGATGCACTTGCATATCTGCGATTTCCAAACTTCCGGATCGGGGAGCTTAAGGGTACTATAGTACAGTTCGATCTGTGTCAATAATGAAATGTGAAATGCGCAATACGCAATACGTAGTGCAGTAGCTTTGACGTCACCTAAATATGTGGATTATGGGTTTTGCCCACAAAACTGGCAACAATGAGGCCGTTGCGATGTTTTTTTAAATCGAAATTGCACGAGCGTGTGGTGCGTGTGGTCCGGCTGCACACGCGATCCAGGGGAAAAGGGGATAAACTGGGCGGGTGTTTCCTGGCCGGAATCTTGCCAACCACATTAGTACTAATATCTGATCTAAGGCAACATTAGAGCTGTAGATCAGAGCCTCCACCCGCATAAGCCTACAGCCAATGCAGAACTATATAACAGATGGGGGAGGTTTCTGAGTCGTGGCCGTAGGTACTAGATATCGTTTATTAGCTTGGCACACATTGGTTGAGATTGGCGAAATTTTACAACGACGATGTGTTTCCTTGGTGTTTGAAACCCCGAAATTAAGCGATCCTATCAAAATTCTGGGGTTAACTTTTACCTTGGGCGCTGGCGTTGTATAATTTTCAGCTATAATTAATTTCAGTTAGGAATACATTCAAGATTCTAATGAGAACAAGTGTAGATTACAGGGTATTGATTTCAAAGACAGATCAAACAGTTTCTCTAGGGGAAGGTATTGCACTAAGCGTATATCATGAAGCTTGTGATAAATGTATTTGGTGGCTTTCCTTGGAATTTCTAATCGGGTGTCCTTTGGCGATCACCATGTGGGAAGTTAAAGTTCAAGCTTATTTAGTTAGCGGTAGATCTAGAAACAAATCCACAGTATGAGACACCCATGTCACCCGGATATTCTCCGGCCCCATTTAAAATGTGCTTGATGTAGTTGTTATATCTCTATGATATAGCTTAAAGGGGACGACGACGTTGAAGCTACGAGATGTCCGTGAAGTTATTTTGTTCGCCAGGCTTGTTTGATCCTTTTCGTATACTATCTGATAACAGCCTTAGACGGGACTGGCGCTATATAGACTTTGTTCCACGGTCTGACAAAGTACTTTTCAGTTCATTATGAGATTGAGTTTCTTACCAATAATTTTGGCAGCGGTTCTTGCAACTCCTGTTTTCGGAGATATAACGGACTATATTTCTGACATACCTGAATGTGGAGTATGATTCCAAGTCCATAAAGAGAAATCCAATATATATGCTTATTCTCTCTAGCTGAAATGTCTTTTGGAGATATTGCCAACTTCGGTATGCGGCTTGACCAACCAAACCTGTATTTGTACGAACAAAGAAGTCACAGAGGTGACCACTCTTTGTGTATCTCAACATTGTACTGTCATTGAAAGCCTTCGTAAGTTAGATGTGAATCGCCGTCAGACTACTCTGAGGCTAACAATCTTTCAGAGGTAGCAAATATATCAGAACTGTCTTGTGGAAGGTCTTCAGAATCACGACAACCATATCTCATTAGTACTGTTGCTTTCGAGGGTGTAGTGGTACTCGCGGGGGGTCTTCGTTTATATAGTCGTTGGGTTCTCGAGGGGGTATTAAAGCTGGACGACTATCTTATCATTGCAGCACTGGTATGTAACATATCTCCTCTATACTTTGGATTTCTAATCTGAGAACTAATGTAGATTTGTTCCGTTCCTTTCGCCTGCTTAGGAGTTCTCGGTAAGTTTTTGACTATGCATAATACTACCTGATATCCTAACAATAATGCTAGCCTCCGTGTACGGATTTGGGTTGAATATTTGGGAGATCAAGCCACACGACTTGACCTTGGCTTTGAAGGTTTGTTCAGCCGCGGAGTAATGCTTCCTTTTACTAACACGACACCAATCAGATATTCTTTTTCGACGAATTACTGTATATCACCATTCTTGGTCTTGCCAAGATTTCTATCCTTGTGTTCTACTTAAGAATATTTCCATCCAAAACCTTTCGAATGTTGTGTTTCAGCGTTATTGGCTGGGCAACTGTATATACTGGCGTTTTCTTCCTCCTGACCCTGTTCCAATGTGATCCTATATCATACAATTGGAATGGGTGGATGGGGGAAACAAGGGGAAAATGCTTGAGCTTGAGCGTGCAAACGTATTCATCAGCCGCAATAAATATTGCCCTCGACTTTACTGTTCTGTTTCTTCCTGTTCCATGGTTACTCAAACTCCAGGTCAATCTGAGAAAAAAGTGCAATTTACTTTTAATGTTTAGCATTGGTGTATTGTAAGTTTGGAAGCCACTATTGGTGTGCTTAGGTTCTCAAACCTTCTAACACCTTCTTAGCATATGCATCACATCGGTCATTCGATTCACCAAACTTGTACAATTTAAAACAACCACCAATCCAACAAGTATGTATAATTAGACCCTAATCTACTTGCGTACTTGACTAACTCGATCAAAGGGGACTATGTCGACACGACATACTGGACGGCCATAGAAGTCTACGTTTCGGTGATCGTGCCGTGCCTTCCAGCTATACGTTCTCTTCTCTCTAATAAGCTCCCTAAACTATTCGGCATGGATACGCAGAACCGCAGTCGAAACACATACGCGAAATCATATCCCACGGATTCGTTTGTGAACTCCACAAGGAAGACAAAAACACCCTCAGAATTTGACGATCATGGCACATTTCTTAGAGACTTGACCCTGGGTGATAAGATTAAGGGCACAGTATCCACGGGTATAAGCACAGGAGAAAGAACAAGTGAGGAGGAGCTGGTTGATCGGCAAGGAATATCTGTGTCTACGGAGATGCAAATTCATAACACTGTATGAATATTTTGATAGCTAATATCGTACTGCAAAGCATTTTTTATAGTACTTCTGCCAGCACAACGCGTTTGTACTGTACATAGTGATTCTCAAAGCGTCAAGGACCGACAGTCACGAAGAGGAGAATGACGCCTCGGCTAAATAAGTAAGCCTCTGGTATACGTGTAGTCTAGTTCAGAGTATGGGGATCTCCGTGATACGAAACCTCCTAAGGATTTCCTGGAGTGAAACAGCTCTATCTTAAAAAGAGTCTATTTAAGCCTAACTGAATGGATATTGATCGACAATTCCTTTGCTAAAAAGACAGAAATTGCCCACAACATCTATATAAAATTACCCTAGCTCAAAATGTTACTAGCAATATTAATCTCTATAACCTATATGTTCAAATCCTAATTTAATGCTTCTATTATTAGAGCCATGAGACATAGCTAGCCAGCAAAAACAACCTCTTCCAACAGGACAAGTCTGGAATGTCACTGGATTGATTTGCTGTTCGTTGCACGACTGTTCGTTACCAGACTTTTAGCAAATCAAGTTAGATATTTGCCCTCATAAGGTAATCTTACTTTCTCTAGTAACAAGAACCGCGAGGCTTCACAGTTTGAGGCGCGGATCGGGTCAGTGAGGGGGTGAAGACACTTCTTTTGGAGGGACCCATAGTCTGAACCGAAAGCCGTCTTCTACCTACGAGTTAGTGGTAACTTCTATAGTTGTCTTAAGAACACCCGATGTCCTGAAAGCCGTTGACCGTATTGTCTAGTGAACATGAGTCGAATTTGTAACATCGTCAAGGTATTCCTGGTGGCCAGACCACTGATGTGCGGCCGTCCATTCCGTGATGGCTTCAAAGTCACGGCACTGATGGCCATTGTTGTTTTGGAATTTGATGTATTCGTCGGAGCCCTGCAGTGTAATGTCGCTGTGACACTGGAGCTCCTCGCGAATATAGTCCAAGCAATGTAGCGTGTGTTTATCGTCGCGCTGCAACTCATCTAGAGGATCTGGAGAAATCAAACGTTTGCGGATCCGCCACTGTCCCACGAGCTTAGTTCATCCCGTCCTGAGATCTTAAAAAGAAAGTTGCTAAAGGTAACGAAAAGACGTTGCTGTAAGCTTACCAGACAATGAAGCGAATGAAAGACGTCGACCTGGTAGATGTTGGAGTGATTATCGTAAGGATGCGGGGCAGCAGGAGCCAAACCGCTCTTCTTTGCCCACGCAGCATCCAAGGCCACAACGCCGTGAACTATATAAAGAGTTAGATCTTTTCGTCTCTCTAAAAAGATAGGAATTGCCTTACAATCCCGGAACTTATTCCACATGCGATCTGCTTGAGCCGAATGTTCTGCTGCTTTAGAGACGCCATGAAAAATCTGGGTTGTGTTGTATGTATCGAGTTCAAAGTCTGTCCAACATCAATTTTTGGTCATTGACTAAAAGATCGTTGTATCAAATATGAAAGTAAAAGACTGACATTTATCGAGTTCTGAGCTACCATAATGATGATGCGACAGGGTCCAGATGCCATATCCAAGAATAATCAGGGCAATATGGCTCATTTCAAGAATAAAAAGTAATCGGAGGCAAGAGGCTAGGTTTCTTTTACTCGTGAATGAGTTCTGGTAATGCGTACCAATGCCCGCCTTTGAGAGACCTTCGCCATCCTCGTAGTCCTCCAACAGACCTGTTTTGTCCTCAAGAGATTTCATATTCTTGTTAAAGATGGCTCAGATCGTACCGGGGCACTGCAGGGTAAAGAGAGAACAGAGAAGTTCCCAAATTCCAAAGTTGAGTTTTATTGATGGGCAGATGCAGAGTCAATCCTTCTACCACATATACGAATGCACCTAAGAACTAGGGGAACCGGCAGAGAATGGGCCGCGTACCCGTACTAATTTTTACGATAATTGACTGGTCCGGCAATATAACCCAGGACACAACTTTGCGCAAAGCGGTTCAATTATTAGGCCACTTATTTTTTTGAGACGCACTCTATAACAAAATATTTCATCCGATGCCGTGAGAAAATCTGTTTCTATGTTATCTTGGCGGTAGTGTCAAGCAGCTGACGTCCGAGAGGAGAATAGTTCTAGAAGTCCGTCTGACAACTGGGATGACAACAGGTGGTTGGTCCTGCAACATCATGAAATTAGAATCTGTATATTCATAGTTTCGCTGTGTTTTATAGCATAGGACACAACTTTTGTAAAGCGGCTCAATCATTAGGCCGCTTATTCGTTCTATGTCTTTACTACGCACGCAATAACATGGATCTTAGTCAACAATATGCGAGAAAGTTTGTTGTATGTTATCTTGGTGGTAGTGACAGACAGTTAGCAGGGAAGAAGAGAATAAATCTAGAAGCCCGTCTGACATCTAGGTGACACAGGTAATGAGTATCTGTATACATATATCTGGCAGTCTCCTGATTAAGCTCGGCTCACTCTCAGAATATTCAAATCCCTCGCATATATCTAGCGCCTCAAGACGAGCACTATTCAACCTAACTTCACTTTTCAATTGCAAGAGAAGAATTTACAACTTAATTCACTGACAATGCATCTCACGCGCTTATTCACCCTTCTCGGTATGCTTCTTGGGACTGGAGCATTAGCTCTTCCTGCGGATCTGGCAGCGGATGGCACATTTGGTAAACGAGCGGATGTCGATGCTGATGGCACATTTGGTAAACGAGCGGATGTCGATGCTGATGGCACATTTGGTAAACGAGCGGATGTCGATGCTGATGGCACATTTGGTAGAAGAGCTAATGTCGCTGCTGATGGTACCTTCGGCAGGCGAGCGGATCTCGATGGTACTTTTGGTAATTAATCAACTGCCGCCAGGAACTGGCTGTTCAAGAGAGTGGCAACCTGTTTGTATCGCTTGCAGCAGTTCTTATCTTACCTGAGAGCAAAATTATCCTCTTCGACACTTCATTTAAAAGACAGAAACAGTCTATTGGCTTTCAAGGTGTTGCCTTCAACAGATAAATACCTCAGTCTCTACCCTCTTGTTCCGTTTGAAATTTGTTAGAACGATAGATTCGTTCGGCAATGTTCTGTGAAGGCTATGACTTAAAAAGGGAGATGAAATGTATGTAGCGAAGTAGCTAAATCTAATGCATACTTCTATCCATGTTATACTTGTGGGTTCGGAATCCATCGGTGAATGCTACTTGTGTGAACCGAGCTGTATCTTGTGTTTATTCGTAGCAAGCAAAGTAGCTGATGATGAAGCTGGGTTATTGTGATTTCAACTATCTAATATTATCTCTCATTTGTATCCATGCCATAGCTTTGGTTATCAATGCCATCGAATCTTGCATCTGGATCGACAAGGAAAACGTCTAGGGATGAGTTGCTATAATGTTCCGTCTCATCTTCACGGATAGGAAGGGTTGGTGGCATAGCTGTAAGTCGAATGGTGGAGCCACGAGACGGCAGTACGCCTTAAAATTGTTGTCGAGATGGGTTTCATGATATCTGCAAATAAATTCCCACCTCAACTTGAATGTTCTCCAAAGGGTATCCTGTAAAGCTGAGTAGACTTCGTATCACCTCCATATAGAACTTTAGTTATGTTTAGTACCTCGGTTTCAAATTGTGATGAATTCTAATGGGCCATTCTGGCCTGCAACTTAGTTTGATATAAATATATATGAACATGTACCATTGTGCTTTCCACTCAATACTTGATATATGGCTCAGCATTATAGGGCTCTAAATCACCAAAGTTAGTTCTATGAAAGGAAATATTTGACGTTTCGATAGAATTTCATAACAAACATTATTGGAGGACGGGAAGTGTAGTAGTCCCTAGCCTACAGTAAATAATTTTATTCGACCAAAGTGTGGGGCATGCTTCTAATGATACATTATGATCCACCGTTAGTTATGATAGCTTAATTAGCCGGAAGACTTGATATTCGACTAAAATAAAGAGACTCAAATAAAGAGACTTATCTAAAATCTCATAGCATGCCTTTTCTCCACAGCAATAGCACAAGTTAGTTCTAATCAAAATGTTACACAAAATGCTCCATGTACCTAACATTCAACATATACAGATCTTGGAATCTCTGGTTCTAATCTCACGAGGTATTGTCAAGTTAGGAAGATCGTTGACTCGGATTCTTCACAATTTGGCTGACTAGTGCTTTTGTGTCAACGCAGTGCCTAGCATAGCTTAGAACTAGAAAGTAAGCGGAAGAAAGACTATCATTAACAGCTGATTACTAATAAAAATGTCTCATCTTTGCCCTATAGCATCAGATAGCTGAGACATAAGTACAAACTCGCTCGCTCTAAATTGAAAATATACTAAGCTCGATTAGGAAATCGAGGAAAGCTGTTATTACCGCGGGCACACCTAGGGATTTACTTAATTTGCAGCTACTTGCGTACTACAGATGCTTTGAAATACTTCTGGTATCGCCCTATGTCAAATGACCCCTCATCTAGCTCCTTGCTGTTGGCATCCCCAGCCCAGCAGAACGTCCGGCATCCTTGTAGCATCTCTCCATCTTCCAGTTTCACGTCACAGGAGCACCAAGTATAGGCCCAAGTTTCATACTCTTGTAAGCGCGAAAAATGATGTTCCAAATCTACCTTCCATACAGTGCCAGCAATTTTTCCTTCTTTGCTAGGTATGATTGTTGGATATATGCCCCACATCTTCATTGCAAATCCCTCAGTCACACCTCTTTTGACGATAGGTGTATGCCGAAGCCCAAGCACTGATTGAAGTACTTCAGCGTCCATCAGGGATCCATAAAAGAACATGAAGCATGGCGTGAAGGGTACCTCTGGTTCACCAAGCTTCACGCCCATGGAGGCGGCATATGTCTCCTTTGAAATGGTAGCCGTAGGATTTGAAGTCGCTGAGAAGATTCCAAACCGAGGAGGCGGGGGAGGTGGCGGAGGAGGGGTGGTTAAGATGGGCTCCGACGACGACTTCCCCATATCTATGAGTTGCCGTTGAAGGCACTCTCAGTAGGTATATGAATAACAGTCGCTTGCTGTGAAGTTGATGAGCCGTTCGCAAGGTTTAGAAAGACAAAGATTGCTTGTGTCATGAGATATCGAGTGACAGAACATCAACCTATCTCAAATAATCTATAGCAAAGTACCATTTCTATGCCAGTGGAATTTCATTGACGAGTTATATACGCGCCAAAGCTCCGTAAAGCCGTATAGATACGGCGAGACGTTATTGTCGAGCTGTACCATGCTGCCTGGCGTGCTTTTGCGGCTATTAGCGCCTGCTTGTTGACACACCGCCTTGCGGCAATATCATTTGTTATGGTAGGCGAGGTTCTGTGAAACACCAACACAACACAACAGTTTGATGTTGCTTGGTTTACACAGCCATAGCAACCAAAACTCTATATACACTTTACTTGAGAAATGCACGCGCCATAATCCAGGCGATTTGAAATACTAGATTCAAGCGGGCCAGCGCTAATGGAAAATGGCTTGCCCAAGGCCACCTTAAGGCCTCGATCTTCTAGTGATCGAACCCAGTCGAACTTTGAGCCGCCAATGCTTTGTTAGAAGCAAATAACTTATGCTTACCTTTCAAAAGTAGTTATTTTTATATTTCTGCTTTCCCTCTGGACTATGGTAACCTACCTGCGCGTCTGACTCGGCCAAATGCAGCTACACGGCGGCCGCGGCTAACACTTAGGAGTAGTACCCCCAATGTACCATAGGAGCCGGTCACTGGCACTGAGAAACTTGTGCTGCGTGTATACGTTCAAGTAAACTGGCCGAGGGCTTGTTCGGCGGTACAGGCTCGACGAATTGATAATAATGATAGTAGGAAATGGTGGTATCTTTAGCTGAGATGTCTCGACACATTCATATATAATCCGGACTGTCTCACTGCCTAGATCTTCCTAGCGAATGGGTATATCTTCTGTTTATTTCATGTAAAACATTTCTTTTTCAAGTTTCATCCGCATTCCACCCTCAAGCTTCTCTCTGCTTCGACCTTGTTTTGGAATTGTATAAGAACCCATCATTGATAGTGATGTCAACTCCGGTAAAACTGAGATTTGGCGCAGAACTTGAGGTTATCACTGGTAGTCGTGCACATTCGCATATGGAATGGACTGCAGTAGCGGCTGTCTTGAGTAAGGAGCTCACTGCTCTCGAAGTCGA
>Ga0247807_10000681_pt1 | contig 21389 bp, 23 predicted proteins | sample UWRJL074202C1_FD_179931 | JGI IMG/M metagenome (GOLD analysis project Ga0247807, IMG submission 179931) | Plant litter microbial communities from Arlington Agricultural Research Station in Wisconsin, United States - UWRJ-L074-202C-1 | ecosystem: Environmental > Terrestrial > Plant litter >...
CGTTCATCGAACCCATTCCTTACTCCTGTGCCATTCAACGAAACATAGAGGAGGATCATTACAACCGAGCAAGACGACCAGATCAACCTTCGCCAAATCCCCAAAGGCCAACGCTTACAGGCGCCTCGCTCAGAATCTCCACCTCTACCTCGTCCACCCTTCCCCTGCCCCCGAGCCTCTCAACTACAATCCACAACCCGCCCAACCGCCCCATCTCCGGCCTCACATCAAGATCCCGCGTCCTAATCCCCATCGGCGCATCGCTGAAATCCCCATCGTGGGATGTCTCCAAGATCTCTTTGTTAGGCCCTTGACCGCGCTCCAGCGAGACCTTGAGCATGGCTCTCGAGGATGAGCGCGCCACGATGCGGAGCTTGGTGAGTCGTGTTGGGGTGAGGGGGCAGAGCATGCGATCAGAAGATTCTAGAGTGAGTTTGGGGAGCAGGAGAGAAAGCCGCCCGGCTGTTTCGGCGGGGATGGGACGGACGCTACACGGCACTTCGGAGCCCACGCGGAGCGTGAAGTTTCCCAGTTGTCCGGCCTCGAAGGTCGAGCATACAATGGTGTATTTACCAGCTTGTACGCTTTGTAGGTTGGCGAGTGCGCAGCCCCGTCGATAATCGCCGGATCCACCGAGTATATCTTTCGATGTGACGGTGGTGACACGCTGCCCATTTGCCCAGACTAGTTTGACGTGCACGGCAAGCTCCGGGGCGTCGGTTTCTAGTATTAGTGTTATGGCGCTGGACGATGGAAGGGTGAGTGAGAACTGGGGGTTTAAAGGATATGAAGCAGCGCTGGCGTTTCCGCCTGCGGTATGTGTGGTCCATGCTCCGGAATGTGTGGTACGGTGGGCGAGGGCGTCGATGGCTGGGTTGATAGTCAAGGTGCTGCGAGAGAAAAAGGATAACGTGAAAGAGTATTTGGGAAGTGGAAGATCGTGGTGGGCTACGACAATGGTGAGTGGTGTAGATGGAGATATTTCGAGTCGCGCTAGCGTCTGTGGAGAGTCGACAAATGCTCCACGGTGGAGAGCGTCATCGCTGAGATAAACTCGCCGTCCGTTGGCTTCGAATACGTAAAGACTGATATAACCAAGTGCTCCTGAAGATGGTGCAGGACTCTTCTTAACAAGATCTTGCTCTCCATTAGCGAAGTGACGGCTGAGCACAACCCATAATGTGCCTTTGCTGGAGGCTTTGACAGCATATTGAGGGTTGTGAGTGAAAGATCCTGGGGTATGAATTTGAGGAATTGTCCATGAAAAATGGTGATCTTGACGTTTCGTAAACAAGCCTGGATTCCAATTTAGGTAAAGAGACTCGAAGTGCTGTACCACAGCATCAAAATTCATCCAAAACGTCCCTGGAGTTGTAGCGGATGGAAGTGCTTCTCTTAAGTCTTTAGTCCAATTCTGTCCAGATGGATCGTTTTGGACTCGAGCTCCTTTCCATACCATGCCATCGCACCAGGGATTCTTGATAAGCATCAAGTGCTGGGATCCAACTTCCTTCATATCCAACACTGCATAATCGTGTTCTCCGGCTAGACCAAGTTCCTTTTCCTCTTTGGCCGTCAGTTTTCCGGTGCCTAGAGTAATCATTACATCTCCAAAACCAAAAGACTTGAAGGCTCTTTGCCAGAACTGCTGCGGTTGTAGCTCATCGCTATCGAAAAATCAGCTTTGGTTTCTTCTTCATCACGAATCGACATGCCTTTGAAGAAATTCTTGCTCCGGTATCCAGCCAGTCATGATCCATAAATCGGTACCAGAATTAGATCCTGGAAAGTCGTAGCCACCTCGGACTTTCAGGTATGCCTTCTCGATTAAGGCCGGCCAAAGGAGTTTTGGATTTAGTCTATCGATCACATAAAGACTTCGGGCCGTGCTTGACGCGGGGAGTCGATCGTCGATGGTCACCTTTCGAAAGCATCCATTGAAATTCAACCGAAATATGTACTTCCCATTTGGGGAAAGTCGAGGGTGTTTGTGAGACTTATCATAAGGATATAGAGTAGAAGCTAAGAGCTTAGAAATTTCAGCAGATAGACCGATTGAGATGGAAGACATGAAATACCTTTCCATGACCTTTAACAGCACGTGCGGTTCCGGCACAAAGACTAGCCACAACTGAACAGTCGGTGGTTATGTCTTGCACAAGATCAATTTGATTTATAGCTGACATCGTGACCTCGCCGTCATCAGTATTTCGATCTTCCAATCGACTGAATGTGTCGTTGGGTCTTTTCCACCCAGCAAATATCTCTCTCTGTGCCTCCGAAAGTTCTAAATCTGTTGGCTCTCTACGCGGTTTTAGAACAGCGACACTACTATCATGAAATCCAAACTTACGTATATGGTTCACCCTCAAACAACGAGTCTTCGGGGTCACATTTCCATGGTGGGAATATAAATCCATGAAGCTTGGATCCTTCAAGCAATATTATTTCTTCGGTCCTAGTCACTGGTCGTTCCGAAGCAGGAGCTTCTAAGATTTGTTTTGGAGGAGGCCAGACAGTAGCCTTCTTGATCTCTTCTGCTCGAGAGAGCAACTCCTTGCATTTGCTCCGTAGCCTTGTTCTTTGCTGGTCACTGCTTGCAAGTTTAACTGCTTTCATGTACAGTTCTGTAGCAAGAATTGCCTGTCTTAAGGCGTCATCTTTTGAGGAGCATTCATTTATGATGGACTCAGCAGCCTAGAAAGTATCAGGAACTGTATTTCTGCTGTAGTTGTGATCATACCTGGGCCTGAGATTCCATTGCTATACTATCTTTTGCTCAAAGTTCCAAGTTTAACCCAAATAAACAAGTGATGAGAGAAAGGGGGTAATTCTTTTTAGCGATCACGTGAAATAGCCATCTCCGTATATTTCAGGACATGCCTCAGGAAGTAAGATACGATGATGTATGTAAATGAACCGGGCTGAAGCTTCCCACAATTAGTTGCTCTAGATGGTGGTGTATGAAATGATAGCTGCCTCAGGTCCTCGTTGCTCCCATCCGACCGGCTCTGCTCGGGCATGCTAATCCGATCCCACCACTTGACTGCCAAGTCCCGAAACCTCGATAACCAAGTACCGAGGTAGGGTCACGGTCACGGTCATATCGCAGAATATAGTGTATCCAACCTCATATCTTTTCCCAGCCCTATCCACTCCCTCGCATTTTTTACATTACGCTGGTTATACATTCTCCTACCGATTGTGTTTCTCTACTTGAACCCTCATGCCATAATTCATTACTCTTGTCCCTTAAATCCACGCCGTTTCCTACCTAGCCCCTAGCTGCTTGCGTGTTCCAGAAAAAAGTTAGGTCGAAGAAGTTTGATACCCAAGACAAGTTATATATACACAATCAGTCATGTCTGGAAAGCAGGATACTATCCCTCCCTGGGGTTTAGCTGTAGCAGGAGCTACCGGTGCTGTCATTGCCAATGCATTGGTATATCCTCTAGACATGTGCGTAAAATGCCCCCAGCTGTCTGGTTAAGCAAAAGAACCCACCTCTCATAGCTTCAGACACGCTCTTACTACCAGAACATCACTAACATAGCCTTTCTCTACAGTGTCAAAACCCGCCTCCAAGTTCAAGAAAAGCCTAAGGTAACAGACGTTGCACTTGTATCCTCTGAACCCCACTACACATCGACCTGGGATGCCATATCCAAAATCGCCGAGGAAGATGGTGTCCTCGGCCTCTACGCCGGAATAAATGGTGCTCTTATTGGTGTCGCATCCACCAATTTCGCCTACTTCTACTGGTATTCCGTCGTACGCACCCTATATATCTCTCGGGTACCTACTCCACCAGGGACCTTGGTGGAGTTGGGGTTGGGAGCGGCGGCTGGAGCGGTTGCGCAGGTCTTCACGATTCCCGTAGCTGTGATCACAACGAGACAGCAGACCCAGAGTAAGATAGAGAGAAAGGGAATGGTGGATACGGCCAGAGATGTAATCAACAGCGAGGATGGATGGACTGGGCTCTGGAGAGGATTAAAGGCCAGCTTAGTGCTTGTGGTGAACCCAGCGATCACATATGGTGCTTATCAACGGTTGAGAGAGGTTATATATCCTGGCAAGGCGAACTTGAAGCCTTTGGAGGCGTTTCGTAAGTCTTCCCCTAGTTGAAATGGTGCAACATTTTTGCAGAGAGGCTAATTATGAGATAGTTCTGGGAGCAATGTCCAAATCCATCGCTACAATCGTCACCCAACCCTTGATTGTAGCCAAGGTAGGTTTACAATCCAAACCACCACCATCCCGACAGGGAAAGCCATTCAAGAGCTTCATCGAGGTCATGCAGTTCATCATCAAGAACGAGGGTCTCTTAGGTCTCTTCAAGGGCATCGGACCTCAGATATCCAAGGGTCTCTTGGTTCAAGGTCTGCTCATGATGACCAAAGAACGGTACGTACCCCCAATCCTTCTTTCCTTTTACGATTTATTCTAGTGTGAAGATGCTGATATCCGTGCTATAGCATGGAGCTGATGTTCATCCTCCTCTTCCGCTACCTCCGACAGCTCAGATCCGAGCAGTTGCAAAAGCTAGCCGATCTTGCTGCCGCGAAGGCAAAGGAGGTCTCGCCCATTCTCGTAAAGTAGAAGAAACATAAAGCTTGTAGCCGGCAAAGGTTAGAAGCAACGACAGCGAGAAAGCGGTATTGCATAGGATAATTGGAAATGTAGATCGGCGCGGCGTTTATCTGTTGCGCTCCTCCTGGGTTTTTTGTATATAGGTCATTAAGCATCAGGTATATACAACCTTCTCAAATTTGTTTTATTTATACTTGATATCGGGTTGATGGCATGATTGTTAGATTATACTAGTTACGTACAAAATCCCAAAAGATTTACCGAGGTCTTTCAAGAATAACTTGCAGTCAACCACGATTACGCTTGAGTTCAATTTGACAGCTACATTTTCACAAAAGTAGAAGCTGTATTCAATCTACAGTAGGCATGTACTAGGACCCAAAGGTCATCCATTCTAGGAAACGAGCTAGGCAAAGCCGAAAGGTCAATATGCAATCTGTATATATCCATTGTACCAGCCATATGAAAGATCCCGTATGCGTGTCTTATCTTGACTCATGAGAAATAAAAAAAAGACGCCCACGACCGTAAAAAACTCCGCATCCAATGTTGCTCCATCCCATGCCCAACCCCACTCCCCATCGCCAAAAAGAAAATAAAAAAGAGACAAGAGGCCCTTGCTTGCTATAACCCCCAACGAAGAACTCCTCGTGAAAATCCGAAAATCCCATCTTCCCGTTCCCATTGCCTATTCGGTCCGCTCTACCCCTTCCTCACGATACTTTGCACAATAGCTCCGCCTCCAGGATAAACTTGCCCTCCTTGTACTTCTCGCTCGGCTCGTAGGCCTTGTCGTACTTCCAGCCCACCGTGTCGTGGCACTGGCGGCATGCTATATCGCGCACGACGTGGCGGCCGGTGGTCATGTTGCGTTCGGAGGGCTCGCCGGACGTGATGTTCACCACGGATCCGAAGAGGTAGGCTTTGCCATGCTGGCCACGGAAGTTCTAAAAGGAAAAAGAGAGGGAAAGTCAGCCTAGTTGCTTGGCTTGGGGGAGGTTTGAAAGCAAAGCTCTCGGTATTTTATTGCCTGCGGTTTTGCTGAAAGGGGAGTTACGCGGGAGGTAGGAGGCAGGTAAATAGAGAGGAGGGGGGAGAAAGAAAGACATACTCTTGATATGATGTCCTCGTGGTTACCCAGATGGGCTTTGCAGTTCTTGCATCCGTAGATGATGGCTCCGCTCAGGTACTCGTTGTACGCGAGTCCCATCTTTCGTTTGCCGTCTTCTCTTCGCTAGCTACCCAGCTTATGTGCAAGACAGCAGATGCTCAAACCTGGTAAGATCTCCAAGGGTTGGGGCTTTGTCTTTGTAGAGGCCGTTCTTTCGGGGCGTTCGTACGGCGGACTAGTGGTGGGGGATTGCTTTCTTCTGAGATATTCGGTTATTGGATCTGCTGAGTTTTGTGAGAATTCGGGCTTAAATGGTGTGATGGAGTAATGGGCGTGAAGGTGGGAAGGCAGAGAGGTCAGCCGCTCGCGTCTCGCTCGCTACCTTGCTTGTGTTTAATGTTCAACCGTCGAGACAAGGCGGGGCCGAAGCGATTACGATAAGAAACAATGGCGGGGAAAAGAGACGAAGCAAGAACCAGCTGACCATGGGAAAAGTACAGACTTCTTTTTGGGAAGCTCTGAGACAGCTGAAGCTTTCTATTCAGCTTGTTACACTGAGAGAAAGAGAGGTTGTTTGTCTAGAATTGCTTGTCGTTGTTGTTGGAATAGCTGATTGGTGCAACAATAGAGTTGGGTTATGATTCGCTTCGCTTGGATGTTGCGGAGAAAGGGGGTGGTTCAAGTATCAATACTACACGATGTTGGGTTCATAAAATATTCTGGTGGTTGTGTATCTCTGTGATCGCACGAGCACACACTTTGGTTGTGAATTTTGATCTGCATATGCGACTCTCAATATTTAATCTATTCTATCTAGTAAGCACGACCATTTGTGCTTAGGAATCTGATGTAAGAAGTGATGCCGACTATTTGAATAAATGTGATGTTAAATCAAGGTAAAAACATGATTTCTACACACATGGCTAAATACAAGTATACAATGAAAGAAATCACTTTATTCAGTAAATCATGCAACACACTGTAATTGAATATGCGCTGCCTAAATCATGTGTCTAGTATGCTTTTTCATCCAAACGCTAACGCTGATTCTCATGCTCATGCTTGTGCCCAGCACCATACCCCATGTGTCCCTAAAATTTACAAAGAAGCCTGCCCCAAAATCGGGCATATATCGACCAACGCATTCCAATAACAGAGCAGATTTGGAATAAAGCAACATCGCTTTTAAATAGTAGCGAGTATCCAAAACCCGTTACCAGGAGAACGCTTCCTCCACAAAATCGATATTGGAAATATGTTGACGATCTCTGACCACTCGTCTCACATCGTCACTGAATGCTCCACCACCACAAACGCTCACACCCATAGCGCCGACCTGGTTCTCAATCTCGGCGTCCATCAACGTAGCGATATTAGGGCGGCCGGGGAACATTTGTACTGTTGCTGAGGGGCTGTGGATCTCCTTGGTTGAGCGTGGCCGGCTGACAAACAATAAGATGCGTAGGCATTCGCGACGCTTGTCCATGCCGAGGATAGCTGTCATCCAAGGACGAATCCATTCTAAATGTTCAGGTGATTGGATCACCCATATTAACACAATTTTGCGAGCAGCGATGGTCCCGTTTGCGTAACGGGAGACGAGATCGCGAACGTGAGGAACTTGATGTGTTATTCCTACACCTCCTGCAAAGAGCATAACGGTTCCATAAGAGTGCATCTGGTGCATGCCACCATAAGGTCCTTCAGCGAAGCACTTGGTGTAGAACTTTCCTTCGTGAGAGTCTTCGGCTTTCTTGAAAAGGTTGTTGGTGAAACCTGTTCTGGCTCGGACAACAAAAGACATACTCGTCTTCTGCATAGCGAGGATATCTTGCCGTGCGACGGGGAGTTCTTTATCACTAGATGGTGCCTCCGCTTCCTCGGACCAAGCTACAGAGAAGGGATGCGATGTGAGGAGTCCGACAGAGGGCATGTATAGATAAGCGTGTTGGCCAGGCTTGAACGCCCAAGGGCGGGCCATGTCAATGGTGATACGGCAAGCGTTTCCTGGAAGGGCTTCAACCAAAGCGGTTGATCCTCCTTTCCCGGCATTTCGATAAAGAACCCTGGCAACACGGGCAAGGCGCTCGAGAGACCAGATGGCGATGCAGCCGTAAATGAGAGCCTGTTGGGCTCGCGCAGCTAGATGTAGGTATACCATAGCAAGGGTCAGGGCAGCCAAAGCGATATGAACGTATTTGAACGATTCGTAGAATGCGTGTCTAAAAATGGAACTAGCCTGGATGGCCATCACAACAAAAGCAATAGTTCCCTGAATTGATTAGCAATGCGTTATGGATGGAAGGATTGATGGCTACATACAATGAAACCGTAAAACTTCATGCCGGGTGCGACGAATCCTGCCAAAGTTTTGGACCAACCGGAGGTATGTGCAGAACCAAATCCGTAGGCCAGAGTGTGAGCAAGAGCTTGAAGAACCACGATTCTTCCAAACCATCTGTGTAGTAAGTTGAAGGTATCGAAGGACATGTTAAGCCAGTTGGTCAATGGGTTATTTCTGGCAGCCATGATAAATAGAGGAACCTAGAGGAGTTAACACACGTGAGAATATGAAGAATGGAGCTCCGGTACTTACCATGTTGACAACAGAGAGGATTCCCGTCCGGTTTCTGATGGCCCTGCAAACCGACACATAGTCCTCATCCCAGTTGATGCTAACCACACTGAATGCAACGTTGGTACCTAGGTACGCCGACAAAAACAACAGCTGGAATCTCGTAGGTAGGGTCCCAACATTGACTGCAGCCGACAGCTTAAACTCCCTGTTGTGTCGTGTCCCCCATATAGGCGCATATAGGAGACTCTTCTTGAACGTGGACCAGGTCTGAGCAGGCTTGGTGAAATATCTCTGGGTATCGTTATTGAGACAGGCGAGTGTACGGACGTATTTGACCGACTCTAACGTCACCCTCCAAATAATCAACCCCATGATCAGTCCTGCTAGTATAATGAAGATGTAGTCATAGAATTGCTGGTTGAGTTGGTTGGCAAGTCGTTTCTTCTCTGCTGCTGCCGCTGCTGCTACTGGGTCTGTGGGCTCAGGCGCCTTTGCGCCAGCCACTGTCCTTACCACGGCCAAAGCCAGCATTGATCGTATCGAAGACATGCTGTAGAGAATAGGCCGTAATCGCGGTATTTGAATGGTAGAGAATGTGTGTTTTCGAGCACTCCTGGCGTCGTGGTATGGAAAAGAATGTAGGGTTCTGCAAATGACCAGCAAGTCACAGAAAGTTGGTAAGTGTGCGTAAAGAACCTCTTCCGATGGTGTCGAGGAGGATAATGTGATTTGATGCTGGAATGAATGTAATCCTTCTGCTCTGCTCACGAATTGAATGTAGTAGTCTGAAATAACAGGGTCCTCGTCAACGAGAGTTCGTTTGTCGAACAATTGGAGAAGCCAAGTCCGTCCAAGAATAGGGAATGAGATTATCCGAGGCACCAAGCGAGTGCGAATGGATGGGTTAACGTTATCTTAAACTGGAAATTCATAAGGGACGCTGAGCATAACGTGGGTCATCAAAGTATGTTGGAGGAGGAGGAGGAGGAGGAGGTAGTGGTGGTAGTGTTTGTAGAGGAACAGGGCAGAGATGAGGAATGAAGTGGTTATTGGGGATACGAGAGGCAATATGAGCGGGCGGGTGGATTCCAGGGGTAAATCGGATCTTGGATGTGCTTGGGAAGCGGTGACTGGTGGTATCTCCTGCCTGTTCCTGCCTGTTCCCGCCTGTTTGCTCGCCCTTGACCCCTGGAAATACAGTGGTAAGCACCATAATACGCCCTGTAGCACGGGAGCCCTGTAAGCCCTGTAAGCCCTAGCTGCGGCCTACCCGGGACTTGCAGTGTGGGGATGTTTATGCTGTTTGTATGGGGACAAGCCTCTCTCTCTCTCTCTCTTTCTCTCTACGTACCTGGCTATACTATACCACCATTGTCATGTCATATCTGCTTCTATTCCCTGCCTTAGCCGAACATCATCATCTCTCTTGAATCACATCCAAACATTCCCCGTGGCCATACCACACCACCCACATGTCCCCATTGACCGAAGCCCAAACGTCTGATGGCCATCTTGACACTTCTCCGCAAACTCCCTTCACCTCTGAGCATAATACTGCATAAACAAGCACAGAGGGCCACGAGTCTCCCGATCCCACCGTAAGTCTAGCCGACAATCTTCGTCGATCAGTGGACGGTTGAGCCGTCCAGCGTCTCGGGACTCTACTCAACTGTAGCGGTCGTGAGCCACACCTCGACGGGCTCCTTTCCAATCACTGGGCTGAGTGGTCATCCGATGTTTACCACCATCGTTTCACCAACAGGTGATTGGTATTGAGGCTTGGTTCGGCTAATGAAAGCTCATATTCAGGGGGGAAGGCCAACCCCAGCATTAGTTTGCGTAATTGCATGAAATGGCAAACGGGACGTACACTGTGCAGTACCGTGGTACTGCTGCTGAAACGACCACAACGAAATTTTCAACTCCACCACACGCTTTTTCCACATTGGAACTGAACCAGCCTATACCTTCCTTCCGTTCTGATGATCTAGGGAGCGCAAGTGCAGGAGATTCGTCATTTCTTTTCTCTTGCGATAAGCCTTGAGCGTTTCGAAAGGCACTTGGATCAAACGCAGCACTGAGCGTCTGAAGAACCACACAAGAAATGAGAAAAAGAACACACACGTGCAGAGGCCGAATTATGGGGAATGCTTCCTATTTGTGGAGAGATCCTCGTTATCTATGTGATGCCCGATATCATGGACGTTGGTTCAACTGATTGACCTGGTTTCACTTGCTGGAGTTGACAGAAACTGTGTCCAAGGACGATCGATTTGGGACGGGGAGGATGTCAATCCGTCCCCAGAACATCATGCTTTTGCTCCTTATCAAAGCGAGATGATCAATTTAGGCGATATCCACTTGATGGTTTTATGTACATAAATACTGTCGCACGAACCTCCGTTCATAAAGCGTTGGTGCCGTTTACGCAACGACGTCCTTCCCGTACCACGTCTGTAAGGTACCGGTTGGCGTTCAGTTCTTGATTTTTGTCATCCGAACGCAAGGGACTCGAAAAGATAAATGCCGTCGACACCTGGTGCTACCTCTAGATGCCGTGTACAGCTAAACCGAGTTCTTCGGTCATGGTCATGCTGGAGTTCTCACCGGCAAGTTTAAACATGTGCTCAGATCAAGGATTCTCTAGGTGTGAATCTTGTAGTTTCAAATTTGCATCCTCCATGCCAACTGCCGCCATGGCTTTCTATCCTAATCCTACAATATATCCTTAATAATGTAAATAGTGGACTTTTCATATTCTACAAGTAACAATCCAATCACATGCCTAGTTCATCCTCACTATCTCCAACAACCTCTGTCTTCCTTATCCGTGCCGTTCTCTTCTGGCCTTCCCCGCTCTTTCCAAAGCTTTCTTTAGAAGCTTGTTGTTTGAGACGTATCATGTTTGTAATGTTTTGCAACGCATGTTCTTCATGTGATGACGCGTCACAGAAGCTCAGTTCATCGTCGCTCTCATCATCGAAAATCTCCCATTTCTTAGAGAAGTTCTTACTGCCTCTGTTACTAGAACCCGAAGCACGAACGGTACGTAGATTGCTAGCTATGGCGCTAATGCTTGATTCCGAGGAGGTGGAAATGGTAGTAGCGAACGAAGAGTTAGGTGATTCTTGGCGATCCTCGTCAACATCAGATAGGTAGGAGCTTATCGGTGATACGAGACTGTAATTGATCACGCTGGTGTTGTGCTGTGGCGAGATATCTATAGATAAAGGTATATCATGGCTATCAGCCTGGTGGCCGTTGAGTATTGAAGGGCTGCTGTAAAATGGGTTGGCGCGGTCTGGCGAAGTTTTCCTTGTCCCTAGAAGGAGCTTGCGCTTGTTCACGGCGGCTGGAGTTGCGCGCACCCACTCACTGATGCCTTCCTCCCATCGGAAGCCTCTAGATTTGCTAGGCGTCTCCCCAATAGTCTGCTTAGTCTTGATAACATGAAACTTTAGTTCCATACTTGTGGCATAATCCAGAGATTCGTCATCTGAGACCTGTTCTGCAAATGCAAATGAGCTGTCCACAATCAACCGCTGTAGCAAATTTCTGCAATTGGGTTCTGCAGTAAGTGCCAGAGACTCCAATGTCAAATGCAATTGCTTGAGGTGTCCAAAACCTTTCGTTGATGTCCCTCTCCCACAGCAGCTAGCAATGGAACATATGAATGGCACAAGAACGTTAGCGACCACTTCCTCGTATTTCCTTGATTCTTTTAATAGTTGCTGGACTAGTTCGCCCTCGGAGTGTGAATCATCCAGCACAGACTTCACAGAGATATTGGCTAGTAATAATAGAGAGCCATGTGTGTTGTAGGAGGCGGAATTCTCCCATCCCACAAGACAGCTTCGCAACAGTCGTATAATATGCTCATATTCAGATACATCCGGGTTAGGAAAAGTATCCTCAGTGCTGTTTCCAATATTCCGGCTGAGAATAACAATAGATGATACTGTTATGAGTATACTGGAGAAAGTTTGATTTAAAGCTTCAGATAAAATTTGGCCTTGTTCGCTACCCAGACCTGGGACTGTAGCAAGTTTTCCGAGTGCGACGATTAGAAACTGCAGTACTCCTGCATTGATTGTCTGAGAAGATAGCTCTTTGATAGCTTTTGTCCACACTGGGCTGAAGTCTTTGGTGGCTAACCAGCTGAGCGGAAGTCGGCCGTCTTCAATCATACTCGACAGTTGTTGATATTGAAAAGATACGGAGACCCCTGGATCTACTGCGCTCCATAGTAGAGATAATGGAATAGTGGCACTACTATGATAGGCGCGAAAGACAATGCTTTGTGGTGGCGGGAAAGGCCCCATAGAAAGCATCGTTGACAAAAGCATCTCGCCTTCGCTCGTCGCGTGGGCTTGAAAACAAAGGTTGACAAGAACAGAGCAGAATCCGATATCTAAGAGTCCCGTGGCGATTGCTTCCGTTAAGACATGTACCCCATGTGACCTTACAACAGTCTTGAGATGTTTCCATCCACGATCGGATGAGCCTAAGCTCTCAAGATCATCATACACTTCTGACGAGATATCTCTGCTGTCGATCGTCCTGCGATTTCTTGCCTCAACAACTTCATCCTCTAGCAATTTTTCTTCCTCTGAAATGTATTGTGGCACAGCTCGGAGGCACGCAGTGAACAATGACCTTGGGCCTTTTAGTTTTGATTGCGGTGTGTTTGATGTTGTTGCTTTGATCAACGATTCGAGCCCGTTATATATTCCTTCATATATGCCCGGCAGGCTGGCAGTGACAGCTCTCTTCTTTATTTCGCTCATGTATGTGTTATATTGATGTTGATGTTGAGTAACGTCTTCTTTGCGATTGCGCCGCTTGGTTTTCAGCTCGCCGTTGTTGCTGTGGTCCAGTACATGATCCGAGAGAAGTTGTATGGCTGGAACAGCATCGGCGCCTATAATTTTACCTCTCGCGCGGTTTAAAAATGGTGTAGGTACTGAAATTTCACCAGCAACGAATTGAGAATTGGATTTCTCTTGTAAGCTAGTTTGTGACTGTGTTCGACCACCAATAACAGCCCTGCCCTGTCTTCCTGAATACTTGTGCTTCAAACGTTTCTTCGTATGGTTCCCATTGCTCCAATCTTCATCCACATCCTGTGCCTTCTTTCTCTTTTCTGTAGTTTTAACAATGATCTCTGGGGCGGACGCGCCATTTTGCATGCGCGAGATATCTTTCTTTAATAGCGCGATCCTAGATGTCAAAGCCCTTAGAAGTCGATTACACCTTGTTGCTGTCCACTCCTTTTCTGGCTCTCCGCCCAAAACTCTAGAGTTTATCGTAGACTGCGGTCTTCGAACGGGTGTAAAGCCGGGTTGTCCATATTCACCCTCAAAAGCCCCTATCCCCATCATGCGCTGCGACAACGATCAGTGAAGCTCTCCACTCGAATATCGGGTCAAAACTCACCCTGAAATAAAAATTGTCCTTCAGGATATGCGCAAAGCAAAAATGAATGAAAAGCAACTGCACTAATAATTCATGTATAAGCTGCAAATATCAAGAGCAATGAACTGTTGTAGAAGCGTTAATTGCTCTAAATCATATTTGTTGACTTGTGGTTGCAAGGTAAACAAAAATGTAACCCCGTGACTAGTGGATCTACAGGTGTCAATGTCGACAGGGGTTCCTTCTGGGTCCGGGAACATTCGGCTTTGCCCTGTCGGGTGGCCGCAAAATTTGTATGGATCTGGCGTTGAGCTTCTTTTCCTCGACAATGCAATAACCTTCCCCCTTTTCCCTTAAAACTTGTATCATACCAAAAGTTCTGTCTCTATTTCTCAGGCTTGACATATTAACGCCTTTCTTTTTGCCACTTTCGCTGTCTAATTGTTTAATTCGAGACTCTCACTTCCCCAAAGTTGGAACAAATTACAGAAATGGATGACGCCGGTATGGGAACAACATCCTCATATTCACCATTGCCATTCCTATTCCCCAACTACTTAGATATTCATATGAATCAATGCTGACCCGTGCACAATCTAGAATCCCAAAACAAGCCCATTGTGGCTTCAGAAAAGGTCGCAGATGTTGAAAATGGGGAGACAAATGGTGCTAATGGTACAGAGGAGGCTGGAACTCAAGAAGACTGTAGGAGCCCCTTTAAATTTGGATGTGGGATGGCTTCAGGAGGTTTATGCTAATGACTAGCAACAGCCGTCTTTCAATTGAAGGTCCACCTTCCTCGCGACCCCAAGACCATTCAGATTATGGTTAGCTTCCTTCAATATTCAGATTCATGGGTGGTATCTTACAATAGCAGGTTTCTACGCAAGAACAGATGCACGATGTTCGACAATCCATTATCGAGCTTCCCGGAACTTTCCAGTACTCCTGCTTTCACTTAGAACACAACGGCGAAAGAATAAATGACTTCATTCAACTCTCAGAAGTGAAGGATTTGACAGCTGAATCGGAGCTTCGACTTATCGAAGATCCATACACTGAGAAGGAGGCTAGACTGCATGTCATCCGAGTACGGGAACTCATTGGAGCTGCTGGAGACCGGACGGATACTTTGCACGGAATTCTGTCAGGGACGTCCCTTATTGACTCTGTCACAACTGCAGCTTCCACTGCTACAACACATCCCATGACCGGCTATGATTTCCAAGCTGATGGTACGCTTTCAACGCTACTACCTCAGCATCACGAATCTGCACCCAAAACGGTGAAGTCCATATCTGTGTCTCCTTGGAATCCTCCACCATACCACCTTAGACAGAAAGGACACCTCCTATATATTCTGGTAACCACCAATGAAGGAGAACAACATCATATCACCTCCCACGTATCAGGATTTTATGTGAACAAGTCTTCGAGCAACAAGTTTGATCCACTCCCAAGAGCTGCCCCAAAATCCCACAAAGCGCATTCCCTCTTGAATTTGATCGAGGATCTGTCACCATCTTTCAAGACCAGCTTCCAAAACTACTTAGATTTCCAAGCTAAGAAGGAGGCTCTTGCACATTTCCAGATTACTAACGCCGCCCCTGCCAATCCTTGGATAGTGCCGGCTTCAACATCCCCCCTTGTCAGCCATGAGGCAGACATCACTCGGACTCAGGAAAGCTACCTGATTGGTGGAATCGAAAATGCGGAAACCTTGAGGGATTGGAACGAAGAATTTCAATCGACGCGAGAGCTCCCGAAAGATACCGTGCAAGACCGAGTATTCCGTGAGCGTTTGACCTCAAAGTTGTTTGCAGATTATAATGATGCAGCTGCGCGGGGCGCAATTTTGGTCGCTAGAGGCGAAGTGGCACCTTTAAATCCCACCGAAACTAAGGATGCACAAATATTCGTATACAATAACATTTTCTTCTCTTTTGGTGCCGATGGTGTAGGAACCTTCGCTTCAGAAGGAGGAGATGAGGCTGCGAGATCGGCCACAGGCAAAGATGTAATGGGTGTTCGGATGGTCAACCAATTGGATATTGAGGGCCTCTTCACTCCAGGAACAGTTGTGGTTGATTACTTAGGAAAACGTATTGTTGGCCAGAGCATTGTTCCTGGTATTTTCAAGCAACGAGATCCAGAAGAAAATCAGATTGATTACGGTGGAGTTGATGGGAAGGATGTTGTAGCGGCTGATGAGAAATTTGGTTTAGTCTTTGAGACACTGTCTAAGTCTCTCAAGCTCAAGAAGCATGCAGTTTGGGACAAGACTGGCAAGCGATTCGATCTTGAGGGTAGTGTAGAGACGAAAGGTTTACTAGGTACCGATGGACGAAAGTACGTGCTCGATCTTTATCGCGTAACGCCCCTTGATATCTCCTGGATGGAAGAGGTGGGCACTGCTATCAGCAGTCCAGAGCAGAGCAATGGGGCTATAGAGAGCGCGTATCCCCATAGGATGACGGTTCTCCGCCCAGAGTTAGTAGATGCTTATTGGAAGAGTCAAATGCGAGTTTGGGTTAACGGTGAGGTGGAGAAGCGTCAGTCCCAAAAGGGGACATCAGGAAAGAAGCCATCGCAAATCGAAGAAAAGGCAAGCGATGACGCTGCACCTGCATCAGAGAATGGCGAGGCAGATGAATCAGCTGAAGTCGCCACCGCCGACGAAGGTGACGATAAGGACAGAATAGACATTGCCAACTTCAAGTTCTCATTGAACCCTGATGCGTTCAGTGGCCAAGAACCTAAGACTGACGAGGAAAAGTCAGAGTTGGAGCAAGACGAGAAGGACGTCCGCTCTGCTTGCGAGTTCCTGCGTACTAGTGTCCTACCTGAACTTGTTAAGGATCTAACCGCAGGCGATGTGGGATTCCCAATGGATGGTCAATCACTGAGTAGATTGCTACACAAGCGCGGTATCAACGTTAGGTATCTTGGAAAAGTCGCAGAATCTGCTGAAGGCAAGAAACTCGAGTCTCTCCGCACACTTGCTATCCAGGAGATGATTGCAAGGTCTTTCAAGCACGTGGCTAGTAAATATTTGCGTTATCTTCCTGTTCCATTGACAGGCGCTGGAGTTTCTCACATGCTTAACTGCCTGCTTGGCACAAACTTCAACGCTACCCCCAAGGCAGAAATTGATGAGGACATGGTAGCATTGTATCCCGAAGCTGATCTTGCCTTCAAAGAGCTTTCGCCCGAGAGTTTGAGGAAAGAGATTGAGCTTCAAATTCTCCGCCGCTACAGATACACCATCGATGCTAGCTGGGTATCTAGTATCAAGCCTTTACAGCTTCTCCGAGAGATATCATTGAAGCTAGGTTTACAACTCGAGTTGAAAGACTACAACTTCACAGCACCAACCTCCAACGGCTCTTCCGAGTCTCTGGCACCACCAACTAATGGCAGTAATGCCAAGGAGACCGGCAATAGCACGAGCAGCAAGAAGAAGAAGAAGGCCCGCGATGCTTCTCCAGCATCTGTTGTCTCTGTTCGCGCTACCTCGCCTCTGACCTTTGTGCCTTCCGATGTTCTGAATATCACTCCTGTAATCAAGGAGGCATCTCCAAGAAGCTCGCTTGCAGAGGAAGCTCTCGAAGCCGGCCGGATTTCGATCATGCAAGGTCAGAATGATTTGGGACGAGAACTACTTTTGGAATCTTTGTCATTGCACGAACAGATCTACGGGATCATCCACCCTGAAGTTGCCCGAGTTTACAACTCGTTATCCATGATTTACTACCAACTTGATGAAAAGGATATCGCAGTTGAGCTTGCTCGCAAGGCTGTCATTGTTTCTGAGAGAACTCTCGGCGTAGACAACGCCGAAACTCTACTCAGTTATCTCAACCTAGGACTATTTCTTCATGCTTTTGGAGAAACAAAACAAGCCTTGGTGTATTTGAACCACGCATTGGGTCTATGGAAAGTGATTTACGGTCCCAACCACCCGGACTCCATCACGACGCTGAACAATGCTGCAGTTATGCTGCAACATCTGAAGGAATACCACGAATCAAGAATTTGGTTCGAGGCATCTCTTGAGATTTGCCAAGAAGCATATGGAAAGAATTCCATGAATGCTGCCACACTACTCTTCCAGTTGGCTCAAGCTTTGGCCCTTGATTCTGATTCCAAGACCGCCGTCCACCGCATGCGCGAGTCCTACAATATCTTCCTCCACGAACTTGGCGCCGAAGATAAGAACACCAAGGAAGCTGAAAATTGGCTTGTACAACTCACTTCTAACGCCGTGTCTATTGCTAAACACGCGAAAGACCTTAAGGCTCGTCAAGCACTTAGAGGCACATCCAGGGTCGCCCTTGGCCAAACCCGTCCACAACCCCAAGTTGGCCAAACCGTTGAAGCAGCTTCTGGGCGTAGTCCTAATAAGGGTCTTGATTCTCGTACGATCAGTGAACTCGTCAAATTCATCGAGGGGACCGATCAAAAGAACAAGACCCCCACAAAGAAAGCCCCTGGTCGTAACAACCCAAAGCGGAGAGGTGGGTCCACTGCTGCCGCAAAATAAAGAGGGAGCTGCGCAGTCGATTTGGAAAATGTTCAATGTATTGATATTGTGAAGAAAAGGGAGAAGACATGGAGAGGACAAAACAGGACATACAGGGTGACTGGCATTGGGCGGAGTTCATTTCTCCGGTTTTGTTACAACTGTACGTGTATTGGTAGAGACATACACAACTCAAATTGAGGTGGTGTTGATGTGGGCTTGGTGGAAGAAAAGAATTGTATACTAGGCGGATTAGATGCTTTTAGAGCATGCTGTATTTGTGTGAAATAGGTCGTATAGACACCTCCTCCCTCACGTCTTCCCTTCCTATGGCCATTTTCTTTTGAGATGTTCTCCGTCTCGAGTACTTTCATTAAAAATCGTTCGTGATGTTAGATGCACAAACTGCGTTGGAAAAGTACTCAGCGTTCCTGAACTCGGTCAATTGAAGCTACGACACTAAACTACGACAAACAAACGTGACATCACATTTCTCACCAAATTTTGGCTACGTTCCACAGTAACCTATAGACCACGATTACCTAACTTGAAGTATTATTGACTACTATTTGCAATTTGTCCAATGATGGTATCGTATCGAGGGTTTTGGAATCAGCTCATTCAGAAACATGTCTGTCTCCAAGAAGCGTTTGATATATGGCAAGAAACTCATCTCGTCCATATCCGTACTAAGCCATTCCCAGCCCTCCTCAGTTCATACAGCAGCGAGAACTCCAAACGACGCAAGACCATAACCTCCAGGCGTGTATGCTGAAGTATCTTCTATCGAGGTGTGGTTTGGTATAACAGCAGCTAATATCACCTCTGCCTCTTACAAACCGCACGCCTCTCCCCAAGACACATCACATTGCATCATTTCAGGTCAAGTCCGAACCACAAGTACATAAACACAAAGCCAAGGATACAATTAGCCTGTGTATTCCAGCTCTCAGCAAACGATGGTATGACCATTTTCCAAAAAGGCCAACGCCACAATTAAACAAAAGCGACACCCAGCTATCCAGCTACCCAGCTACCCAGTTTCCCGGCCATTGTAAGGCTCCATACTTGTTATATGCTACACAATTACTCAAAACATACAAGCCCGGATATAGGATTAAATTTCCAGTTATTTTCAGTCTCCAGTTCCATGAGTGAGATCCAATCACGCCTGCAGTCGTTATACCAGAAATTTTAACTCTAGGAGAGAATATGATATATAGCAAGACACCATATGGGGTTTCAAGGTGCTCGTGGTGTGAATGGCGTAACAGTAGATTGTGAACGACCACTGAAACCAATGGATGGAGCGTTGCTGCCATGGTAAGCACCAATGCTTTGGAAGCCCCTGCAACATCGTTAGTGATGTTTAGATGTAGATTGTGGATGTAGAACTTACTTAGTCAAATCAAATCCTATGTCCTCTTCCTCGACCTCTTCTTCAACTTTTGGAACACGTCTGATGGAGGTACCAGTTCTGGTAGGACTAGCATAAACAGGGCCTGGACTACTGCTTTGAGCAATAGTAGAGGCAATATGGGAGCCTTTGGTTGGACTGGATTCGAAAGATCCCTTCATGGGCGTCATGTCGTCGGCGAACTTCCAAAACGGTGCAGGGGAGCTGGTAGGCATAACTTGACTAGGTCTCTGAGCTGTGCTAGGGGGAACAAGACGAGGATGGACACGATGAGGAGCTGGGGTTACGAATGAGGTGCTATCTTCTTGCTGGTACGAAGATGACATAGCAGGGGGAGAACCGGGAACATTATCAGAAAGTCCATATGCATTACCAAGGCCACGTTTATGACGTGGCAATGGGCTGCCGTCCCCAGGGGTGTTGTTGTCTTGAAGTGATGTCAATAGCTGTCCTCCTCGGTGAGGGGTGAAATGTGGTCCATTTGAAGGATATGAATGTGATGGGGGCGAGCCAGAATGTGGTGATCTCTTTGCACTGGAGCCAGGGTCACCACTTGGCATGTGTGTGTAGGATCGGTTCACATACCCATTATTTGCAGGAGAGCTGGGCGCGGACGAGGAACGAATTCCACCACGGCCACCCCGAGTTGAGTTCTTCAACATTTCTTCACGATGTTCTGGCTTGATCATCCATTTCATACCCTTACCAGGCTCATCTGTCGTGCGAGCGACCTTGACGAAGGATTTGTTCAGAGACAAATTATGACGAATCGAGTTCTAATAGAGTTAGCCTCCTATTCATTCTTAGGTAATTAGATATTTGACATACCTGCCAACCAGCAGGGTTTTGGGTCCTGTAAAAAGCATATTTATCCTGGATAAACTGGTAGATTCCAGCCAAAGTCATTCTCTCCTCTTCGACCGAGAAAATTGCTTGTGAGATGATCTGAGCATAGCTATAAGCAGGCTTGATATGATGATTGGTCTCAAGACTAAGATCAATATCATCTCCATGCATGACCATCGTACCATTAGTGTAGGGAGATCTGCCAACCAACATGGAACCCTGCGCGATAGGTCGGGAGGATGACGGAGTCGCAGGTCTTTGATAGTTTGGAGGAGCTGGAGCAATTGGAAGATTGCCAGTGGAGCCTGGAGCAGGACCACCAGTAAAACGAGAATGTCTGCTTGGAGCATCTGCACCCTCATCACTCGCTGTCTCATCTCCCGCTGCTGCTTGTTGAATAAGATTGGCTCTCCGAAGCCACACTTTATCAATATTCAAGCTCTTTGTGTTTCCTTCTGGATCGGGCAACACGAATACCATTTCAACACCACCAATCTCGATAACTTGTCCACTAACAAGATCCATCTGTTCATCCTTACGAAGTGTGGCGCCATTGATCTTCATACCATTCCGCCCATTGACTCCAATCTGCCAACATTGTGTATCGTTGTTAAAGAATATCAATCCATGATAACGAGAAACTGTTTTGTTTGGTCCCAGGTCGATATGAATGGGATACTTCCCGAAACTTGTAGTGTCTTCCGGCCCTAGATCAGCAGGTCTTCGCCCTATATAGTTTTGGGTATCTTTAATGTAGTATGTCCATTCGTTTCCTGCTAACTTTGCAAAAGCTTCGACTGTGTTGCTGTCCTGATGCAGAGCATTGGCATGGTCTTGGGCGACAAGAACTGGGTATGGCGGCATCTTGAGCGTACGGGAGACATGCTGTACCAGTTCATCATCGTTC
>Ga0247807_10000684_pt1 | contig 21364 bp, 15 predicted proteins | sample UWRJL074202C1_FD_179931 | JGI IMG/M metagenome (GOLD analysis project Ga0247807, IMG submission 179931) | Plant litter microbial communities from Arlington Agricultural Research Station in Wisconsin, United States - UWRJ-L074-202C-1 | ecosystem: Environmental > Terrestrial > Plant litter >...
GAATGGACCTATGCTCGAATTTAAGTGGCGAGAGACGTGATGAATGACTAGGTAGTTGTTGCGCATATCAAAGCCTTAATAGTAAAAGTTTGAGAAATTGGGCATCGAGCTAAAGATTACTAAATCCAGAAGTGATGTATGCCAGGTCAATTGATTTTGTTTACTAGCTAGCGTGTTCACTATGCAAACCAAAGTCATCGTCCCGAGGTTCCTGATAATACGGCTCTGACTAAATTGTGCCCACCTTTGACTGTTTGCGTATCTCTACGTAAATACCTCATGCGCGGATGCCTACGTAGGTGAAATGTCAGATGACCTTGACAGCTACTTCTGTCACAATAACAAACACTAATATTTGATGATAAGAAAGTCATAGATAATTTCAAGCTAGAGCATCAAGGTTTTGATGTACTGTAATGCTAGCTACTTTTGGTAGTAAATCCGTTCAACGCGTGCTCAATTCTCCTAACCCTGTGATATATGAAAGATTACCAGCACCACCAAGTGATTCTACTAGTGAGTCTCCAACTTCAGCGATTGAAATTGCTTAAGCGTCTTCTCGTAGTTCGCTTGCATACTCATCATCTCCTCCAGCCTCTTCCTCTCCTCGGCCTGCACAGCGTCGCTGACCTTATTCTTAAAACTCTCGCCCTCGATCCGCTGCAGTTGATTATTTATAGAATCAGCTGCCTTCTTTATTTTCACCTGTGACTTGGTAATTTCCTTGTCGATGTTGACGTGACCCTCAACCTCTAAAAAGATGGCCGCAGAGGTAGATACTGCGAAAACGGCACAACCAGTTGGTGTTGCCTCAGTGGGTGGAAGAACAGCAATTTCGGACCACGATTTGCCAGCAAGGGATTTAATGGCTTGGACTTGGGATTTAGCGATTTCGTAAGTCTTGGCATCCGTGGCTTGGACAAATACATTTGCTCGCTCAATGTTGTACTCGGATAAGAGAGAGCGCACGCCTTTGGAGCAGCCGAGGATCAGTTCGTATGTAGCTTCAGACTCGGGGTCATAGAGAGATTCCTCGTAGGAAGGGTACGATGCTATGGTGATTGATGGCGTTGTATCATTACGACGCCTGGGTAGTCGTTGCCAAAGTTCCTCCGACAAAAAGGGCATGAAAGGATGAATCATTCTTAAAGCCCCTTCAAGAGCTGTGTACAGGGTATTTAGGGCCGAAGTGCGCTCCACTACCGTCCCATTTTGAACCATAGCCTTGGAGTTTTCAATATAAACGTCACACAATTCGTCGTAAAAGTACGTATAAACGACCTGTGTTGACCTTGAAAACTCGCGAGTAGAGAGTGCATGGTGGATTTCTTTGGCGGCAGTGTTGAATCTCGAAAGAATCCACCGCTCGGCCAAAGCTTCTTTGCCCGTCCTGCCAGCTGTAGCCTGGGGTAAAAAGCCTTTGTCAAACTTCTCTAAAGTACCAATGAAGTACTTTGTCGCTTGGTAAATTTTGTTGCAGAACCTCCTATACCCGTGCATGACTTTAGTATCGAACGCAATGTCTCCGCCACCGGTGGTGTACTGGCTATAGATATCGTCTAATTAGCTTTCACAAAGCCAGAAATCAGGGATTGGACTTACATTAGCGAGAAACGCAAAGCATCCGATCCGCATTCGGGAATCCCTTGAGGGAAGGATTTATTTTGATACTTTGTTGCTGTTGCCACTTCTCTTGGGTCAAGGTTTCCTGCTAATAGCTTGCGATTCAGTTGTTCTAGGGTGATTCCTTCCATGACATCAATTGGGTCGATAACATTTCCTAGAGACTTAGACATTTTACGACCTTCTGAGTCACGAACAAGAGAGTGGCAGTATACTTCATTGAAGGGAACTTTGCCTGTCAGCTTCAAAGAGAACATGATCATTCGGGCGACCCAGAAGAACAGAATATCCCATCCAGTTTCTAGAAGGGACGTTGGGAACAGGTTTTCAAGATCCGAAGTCTTATTCGGCCATCCCAGCGTAGAAAAGGGCCAGAGTCCGGCAGAGAACCAGGTGTCAAGAACATCAGGATCTCGCTGAAGGCTGATATTTTTGCCTGGGAACTTGGCTTCTGCCTTTGAGCGTGCCTCTTCCTCAGAGTGAGCGCAGACCCAGAAATCGCCATTGTCCTGATCGACATCTTCGCCTTCTATATTGATAAGGTAGGCAGGAATTTGGTGACCCCACCATAGCTGACGGGACAAACACCAGTCCTGAATACCGTTCAGCCAGCCTACGGATTGGTCAGTGTTTAGTTAGCAAAGAAGAACAGGACGAAAACCGACGGTGGTATGATCTGTCCGCGGTCTCTGGTCGTATCTTTATCCTTCCGTCATCTACAGCTTTCAGGGCTTCATCAGCCATATCCCGCATCCTCATCCACCACTGTGGCTTCAAAATTGGCTCAATGACATCTTTGGTCTTGCTACAGAGCGGCACCTTCATGGCATGCTCTTCCTCTCTGTCGTAGAGACCGAGCTTTTTGAGTTCTGAACGAACTTAGATTCGAGTCGATAAACTGCAGTAGAAGGAATTCTTACCTTCAACCACTCTGTGTCGAGCATCGAATCGCTTCAGGCCTTCGAATTGGCCCGTCTTCGAGTTCATTTTCCCATCGTCGGTGAAGATGTTGATGAATTCTAAGTTGTGCTTTTGGGCGACTAGACGCGCCAACGTAAGTAAATCTCAGAGCGATGGAAAAGGAAACAGGAGGGGCGACTTACGGACAAAATCATTACTGTCATGACCGGGTGTGATTTCTAAACTCGGAGTTAGATGCTTTAACTCGGCAAAAGAATTCTCGAAAGCTCGGGATCATTACTTACTCACAGCTCCCGTACCAAATTCGAGGTCAACGTAGGTATCCGCAAATATGGGTAATAATCTATTAACGAAAGGATGCTTTGCCAATTTGCCGATGAGATGCTTGTAGCGTGGGTGTTCTGGGTGAACGGCGATGCCCGTGTCACCAAGCTAGAATACACGTTAAAGCTGTTCTTTTCCGGGATAAAATCAAATTACCAAGGTTTCTGGGCGAGTAGTAGCAATGGTTATCTTCTCATCTGAGCCCTCTATTGGATATCGGAAAAAGGTGAGCACGCCAAATTCAACTTTCTTGTCATAGCCTGGAATTTCAAGTAGAGCCCTTCCTTTGAACTCCTTATTGTCGACTTCGAGGTTAGAGAGAGCAGTTTGTAACTGGGTACACCAATTGACCAGACGGTTGGATCGGTATATGAGGCCCTCCTCATGCAGACGAACAAATGTCTCTACAACGGCACGAGATAGATTTTCGTCCATGGTAAAAGCCTCACGTGTCCAATCATACGAGCCCCCTAGCCGGCGGAGCACATTATTTATTCGGTTGTGATAATCTCCTTTCCACTCCCATATAGTCTTGACGAGTGCAGGCCGCCCAAGGTCATGACGGGTCTTGCCCATCTTCCTCCAGAGTATGTTTTCAACCACAACCTGAGTGGAAATTCCGGCATGATCGCAGCCGGGCAAAAAAAGAGTGGTGTATCCCCTCATTCGATGCCACCTGATGAGAGCATCTTGTAGGGAGTTGGCGAGGGCATGGCCAATGTGGAGAGCACCGGTAACGTTGGGGGGAGGGATCGGAATGACAAAATAGCCGGCCGACTTGGCTTTGCCATCTCTGTCAAACTCGGGCCGAAAGAAGCCTTCCTTCTCCCACCAGGCATTCCATGCCGACTCAACGACCTTGGGGTTATAAGCTTTGCACAATGGGTCATCTAGGGGCCGTAGGATCTTCTTAGCGCCTTTGGGTGTAAGCTCCACATATTCGGGGACCGGCTCGGCTTCGGCTTTGGAATTCTTCCCCTTTGCTTTAGCAGAAGGAGCAGGCTGGAGTTTGTGTTGCTTCTCTTGAAATTTGCGCAGCTTCTCTGCCTTGAATTTCTCTTTTGCCAGCTCTTTCTCTGACTTGACCTGTTCTGCTGGGTTTTTGTCTGCAACTTCTAGTCCAGCGGCGCTATTGGAGGCATCGACCGTCGCGGGCCTGGGCCCGTTCGATGCGCCACTGATTGGCATTTTTTTGGGAGCTTCAGGGGTTGTCATTGCAGCTAGTAGTCTTCTCCAGCTGCGTCAAAGGTGCGCGCGGGCGAGTATTTATGTATTGTTTGTGGAGTTGAGTTACTGAGGTGACGAAGGCTGTAGGCTCGCGAATTATCGCCTTACCGCCTCAGCCCCACCCATCTTAAGCGAGCCACCACCAATACCGTGAACCACTAGTCTAATGTAATACACGGGCTAGTGGATAGATCACAAATTCAACGCTAGAAAAGGGCAGTGATATGGTGGAACCAAATGTGGATATTATATACGCTCCCAAACTCGCTCCTGCCTTCCGGCCTCCTACAACTCTACACGCATTTATGATCTTGAACTTTATATGCCAACACCACAAGAGCAGCAGGCTCTTGCATCAAGGGCACACTTTCTTTAGGCGCCCAAGCCTCCAGGGGTCATGATCTTTAGAAGTTGGTGCAATAAATATGGATTCCTCACGAACACTCTTACGCGCTGTCTTGATGGAATACAACCTTAATGCGGATCTCCTAATGCCAATCGGCTTTTTACACCTACTGGTATGACGGCGCAGACGAGCTAAGTTCGAAGAGCAGTCTATTGAACGATGCAATAGAAGTGCACAGCACTGAGGGCAGTAGATTTTCTAGAACCCCCGTGGGTGTCTCACCTGCCAGTTTACCTTCAATAACCGTGGTCTAGGTTCTGCTACTTTTGTTATTTTTATGTGTGCTCTATAAATTCGTTATGTATGGCTCAATTTGCATTGATAATAACATTTAGCCTTCAGGTGGATAAGAAGAGTCAATGATTAAGTACATTAGATAGACGCATGCCGGCGCATCGCATCCTCGAAATGTCTGTTAATGAACCAAAACAAAAGACCCACCACGAAGGTAATGAGACTAAGAAAAGAGTACACGTTGACGATATTGGGATCAAAAGTGAATGGCGTAATTGCCAGAGCCAGCAGCGAGCCCACGGCATATGTAGAGATGAAGAGAGACATGATCAATGACCTCATTGATTGTGGCGCGTTTGTATAGGCATGTTCTAGGCCGGTAACAGAAATCAAAATCTCTGACAATGCTAAGAGCACGTAGCCAGGAATTTGGACCAAAATGTGCACTTCGTTGGGCACTTTTCCATCCATACATTCCAACGCACGGGGGAATGAAAAACATGGAGGAGAAGCATAGATCGCTTTTTGAACCATAGCTGCATATGCCATGGCTCCACTGCACAGGACGAAACCACAGGTGATCCTTGTAGTGACGGAAAGGGGTATTCCAAGTCGACGAAACCAGGGAAAGACGATGCGATCCAGAATGGGAATGAAGAACATGATAGCAAGTGGATCGATCATCGTTAAGATGTCGTTTGGTATGCCATGGGTCTCCATGGTTGCAGCTTGCGAGACAAAATTTGTAAGCATCTGGCTGTATGCTGTCCAAAATATAGGGAAATAAACGAAAAGACGGCTTGCTTGAACAGCTTGACGGACCTCGTCAACAAATTCATTATCCCACTCGAATGCGCGGCCGTGCACATTTAGTTCTTCAGTAGAGCTCTTCGCTGATTCGAAATCCCAACCCTTTCGGGACACAAGCCAGAGCACGCCAATGGCATGTATGATGACCGATCCCTTGGGCGGCGTAACTTTATAGATTTTCCTTGTATGAAATACGATACACGAACCAATTGCGAATGCAAGGGTGGGCATAGTAAAGGCAACCGAAAACCCAAATCGATGCTCTAAGCTTGTGGTGGCTATAGCAGAAAGTGATCCCATATTGACGAAAAACAAAAAGGACAGAAATATTCTGCTCAAATTTAGTAACTGAGCTTGCACTATTTGCTTAGACGTCACATCACCTCTGAATGGTCAGCTTAGGGTCAACGATGACAAGCTCTCCAGAGTTGAGCCTGCGCGTATAGTCCTCTGTGCCGGTATACTGCTCTGCCACCAATGAATTCACATTGGGTCTAATCCCGCCCGTACCAATGCCAATCATGAACATAGCCACGATAAGGCCAACTAAAGCACCACTTTGACTAAATGTGGGAAACGATGTAACAAGGACAACGAGTAAGCCGGCCATATATATTGTTGAGGCATATAGAATGGTTTTTAGTCGCCCAAGACGCTGATCCGCTACAGCAGCGCCAAACACCGGAGTCAAGAAGCACCAGAGGCTGAATGCCTGGTTCACAGCGGTGGCATAGGCTTGTCCCAGTCCTAATGGTGTCAACTTGGCTGCTCGAGGCACCGCGATTTCGACCTACCTATAACGCCAGGTCGAAGTGGGTCGTCTCTTGAATTCTGCAAATAATTCTGGAGGGGACCAGCAAGGCCAAAGAAGGCAAACTTGTCGCACATTTCGATGGCAGTGACAAGCCAAACCGAGATTGGTAATGAATCAGGTACTCTCCGCAAGACATCTCTGAACTGCTCAGCATCCCAGTGCTCGGACGAACCGTCATCTCGTAGATCTGCCTGGGGCGCGTTGAGTGGTGTGTATTCTCCTCGCTGCATTTTCCAGTAGGATACTAGAGCGAGGTGGAGGAGGGACTCAGTGGTGCAATTATGCGCAATTTTTTTATGGAAAGCGAGAACGTTGCAATGCAGGGACCTGGTTGAAGCCGTGGGGGTGATGCGCTAGCCTCCGAAAGATAAGCTTATTCCACTGGTGCCGGGAATATCCGAGATGGCGATTTCCCGCTGCACATCCTGGCAATCTGTCTTATATAAACATAAACACATGGTGAATGTCATCTCTTACTCGAAACATTTCAGCTCACCACTTGGCTCTCAATCCCGCCACTACTGTGCTATTCGAAACTCCAACGATATGGCACAATCCACGCGACAAGAAGCCTTAGAAGACTTGAGCACGCTGTGGTGCACCCAGATAATCCAGGACCCGCAATGGAAAGCCTTATCCTCCCGTCAGAACTCCTCCAATCAACTATTTTCTGACACCCTCTGGACGCAAAAAACAATTCGAGCACACCAATCGTACTACAAGAAGCCTCCTGCAGGTCGTACCATTGGCGGTGAGCTCCGAGTGCTGTTGTCCTTGGGATCTGGGCTTGATGGCTATCCTGGAATGTGTCACGGCGGTTTGTTAACCCTTTTGTTTGACGACGCAATCCACGAACTGGCAGCACAGGAGATACCCGACGTATCTATTACCGTCACCCTCAATACTACGTTTCGACAGCCTGTCCGTACACCATCTGTTGTATTGTGCAGGGTTTGGATGGAAAAAGAGCCGCAAGGGCGGAAAGCTTGGGTTCAAGCTTCTATTGAAAATGGGAATGGAGGAGTTTATGCATCAGCAGACAGCTTTATTTTAAGAATGAAAGGGAAGCTTTAGTGCGGGGGTTTCAGTAAAAACTGCATTCGAAGCTATATCGCACGGAATTCAAGCGTTACAGAAAATAAATGAAGAATGACATGATTCAAACGTTCCATCAGCTGGGCTGTGGTGTATCAATAGAGTATACTGTAGTATAAGTCTATTGTCTACTATCCATTGTCCATTCATCACACATCATTCTTTAATCTTGCTTTGAACACAAAGGTTAAGGGGGCACATGGAACTCTCAATACTACAGAAGTAGTTAATGTATTATATGAGGAGAGACTTCCTGCTTTTTAGATCAGTACTAGTCAAGTCAATCATGCTAGAACTAAATCAGTAATTATAGCATGACACACTCTAATACTGAACAGGTGACTTACCAATTCGATTTCATGGGTAAATCTAAAGGTAAATCTAAGTTAACTCTGACTTGACGTACCTGTTAAAGGGTACTAGTACTAGTATTCAGTTGGCTCACAAGCTGGGTGAAGCTGGCTCATGAACAGGGTTAACAGAGTGTTGATGCTACCCCTGTAAGTACTAAAGCACTAAATACCAGTACTGGTGGGTAAGAATCAAGGATTATTATTAAAGAGAAAGTGGATTGTGTATAGTCATTACTACTTAGTGAGTACTGAGTTAGGTTTCTTTTCTTTTATTATAATAGAAATCAATCCTTTATAGGGAGGTACTAAGTACTAGTAGTAGTGAGCTACTAGTATAACTTTGCTAAAAGTATAAATTAAGATCTATACTAAAACTTTAGGCTTTTTAGCTGAAAATCTACTACTCAGCCAAAGTGTCGAAATACTAGTAATACTATAAAAGAGTTCGAAAGATTAACACACGGGCAAGCACAAATACTACTACTTATACTACTGCTAGTAGCGTATAGCGCTGATTGTGGTTGATGTATTAGAAGCCGAGCCACAATCACGAAGAACATAAATAAGTAAGTACTTGGGGGAGCCAGCCCTATTGAGTCAACTAAGATGATTCAAAGTTCAACTAACATCGAGTTAGCCCAAGTCAGAATTTAACTAATATTAAGTTATCCAAAAAAGAAATTTAATTCTAGTAAATGATAGTTGATTAAATAACCAAGGGTAAAAGTTGGCCTGGACTTGGCTAACTCGTTTATGCTCTAGCACCTGAATATCAATGCTAAAAAAGAATGTAGCTGTAAAGTGTAATTTAAGCTTTTTGATATATATTAGCGTCGGCTATAAAGTAATGAGCTAGTAAGACTAGGTGGGGATTTGAAGTAGTAAAAACAAAGCCTAATTAAGTACTACTGATCGAATCAACTGTGAGCCAACCCTCGGAACCTCACACCGGTCTCAAATCTCAGTGAGTTAACTCACTGGAGTTTGTATTTAACCAAGCACTTAATCATTATAGTAAGTACTAGTAGTACTAGTAGCTAACACTACTCAGTAGATGGAAGTATTATACTTAATCCTATACTATTACTAGTACTGTTCACATACTAGTACATTTTATATGCCAGTAGTACTAATTAGAAAGAATAAAGAAAGTAGTACTTACTAGTACTTGAGTTTTTATAAGCAAGGTGCTGGCCGTAAAATTGAGAAATCGATAGAATCTGGTAGTGAGTGGTACATAAAGTACTACAATTAGTACTTAGTAGCTACTAGTACTGGAGGATTTGCCCATGTCAATTATTACTATTATATTACTAATACTGGGTAATTATTATAAAATTCAACTTATACTACGAAGTACTTAGTACTTTAGTACCTAAAAGTTAAGTTCCGGCACTAAGTTACAATTGGTAATACTACTATTATTAGACAATTTATGCGACGACCATCCGGAGTTTACAGTTGTGTGGAGAAAAAATTACTGGTTGCTTTCATAGTAATCATAACGAGAGTGTGCTTAGTAGATATGTCGATCGGACTTGTAGTAATTGCTTAGTTAATTACACTTGGCTTTATAGTAGTACGGTGATTACATTTTGCTAGAATTAGTGGTTTGGTATGATTTTATTGACTACTGATCTAAGTAGGGAGAAATCTCTCCTTGTACTATACATGCTTCAATAGAGAGTGCCAAGTAGTCCCTTGACCTTCGTTACTACTAGTAGTCAGGTGATCCACCTACATCTTATAGATGACGTGAATCTCGCCTAACTTCAGCACATTTAACCACTACTAAGTACTACTACTAATATTTCAATCTGTTTATGCTTTGAAGAAGTGGTTACTACAGTAGCTCGAAACCTTGGCAAACCCCTCTTGGCAAGTTCCAGCTGTATTAAGGCGTAAGCGCCCAGTTGAGACCCTAAATCAGGGTCTTAGCCATCTACAGTCGTTTATTTAGAAGAGGAATTTTCCCTCTTTGGTCAGAAAATATAAGTGAATTACACCTTTTCCCACATAAGTCTTCAATCTCAATTCACTGGTTTTATGGCAGGAGATTGTCTTTATTTATAACACTTCTTATTTACATATTTTTAACCTCGTATGTCAACACAAAATCTTAATACCATCGCAACATGGTGTTGTTGATAATTATATAGAACAGATATTACTTGCTTGATGAATCTATGTTAGCGCCATCTTGACTGCCACCATATTTATATCATGAAGCTATCTTATGACAGAGAAAGCCTTACTTGTACTAGTACTATTGAGTTGTCTTGGATTGATTTCGGGTCTATAAAACCGTCATAACACCGTCTTAAGGCAATGTTTACGTAAGTTTAACTTTATATAAGACAGTGTTAATAAGTAATATACTACTACGTACTGTGGTGAGTTCGACCTCTCATCAAATCAGCCCCCTCTTTATATTCCATAGGCCTTCCATCCATTCCTGCCATTCCTGGTGGAAGGAGTAACAGCAGTGGAATATGTCACTTCTTCAAGTGTGGTGAGCGATTGGCTGCCTTCGCCTCTTTTCGCAATTGAACGAGGAGTGGATGAGACATGTCTCCTGGGTATCTTTCGCTGAGTGAGCTGCCTCTTCGACGACCCTTACCCTTGTCAACACCTCCGGATTCGCAATATCTGCCAAATGCGGACTGCCGGTGGAATGGTGAATATGGATTTGAGGATGAAACGATGATTTTGCCGGGCTTGCTGAGCCTGGAAGAATAGAGTATATGGGGGTGGAAGGGTACTTGGAATCCACGGCTTTCGTCTTAATAGCTAGACCTTTGGATGTCAATGTAGCTCTGGCAGGCGTCATAGTAGATGTGAAGTGAGACCCGGGACCAGTTTCTTCGCCTGGTTCAGGTGCATTTAAAGGATCGAGAAGATGTATATTTGGAAGCCTTTCATTCCGTCAGTAAATTGTTCATATAGTGTTGATCGCCGTGGTCTGATATCCGGTTCCAGTCCTTGCTTGCATGTTACCGTGGCGGGGAAACTCACCCATTCCTTTTCTAACGAGGATCCCATTTTGATAGAAGATTAGCAGTTGACTTCTCCAGAATCTTCTTTCGGAATGAGACTTGAATGGGACGGAAATCTCGAGATTTGTTACTTGTAAACGATTATTGTGATAGCCTTGAATGTGGGAGGTCAGCCCTTTTCTTTATTCGTACAAGTCGACAAAAATAGTACGTGAACAGCTCTCGGCGTCGGACAGCTGTGATATTACGTCCCTGTAAATTCAGATGTTGCGGATACACCGGACATGGAAGGAGCTGGTCTGGAAATCACCTAGAAGGGTCAACCATTTCTTCATTTAATTCTAGATATTTAAAGCAATACTATACTGGACTGACCTTCAGCTGACGTTGAATTTGACTTTTCTGACTTTTCTTCTTCATGTTTTGATTAGATATTGAAAAGTTCTGTGTGACTCTATATACTCGTTGCCAAGCCGAAATCTACAGATCGAGATTTTAGAAAGCACACGACGTTCCTGAAGCTAACGGTCATCCGCTTCAGCCTACGAGATGGATATTGATAAGCATGGCCTTAGTCGATTACACTTCATCCGATGAAGATGAAGACAATGCTCTAGCCAAAGTTGATACTCAGCCTCATGTTACGAAGGGATCCGTAAAAAGAAAACGCAGCGACGAAAGCTCAGCAGAGCTCCCTCTATTACCCTCAAAATTCCATAACTTATACTTTCCAACTACCAGATTCAGTACTCGAGATGATCCAAGTCTGCACGGGGAAGAAGGAGGGTAACTCCTCATGATATGAGCAATTGGCCAACTCATATCTACATCGAGTGTACGGTCTCATCCCTCACGGAACATCGTGTGTAAGAATTTTGACTGACGAAATTGAGGGTATACTTCGACTGCAGAGTATGAACCATTGTCACAATTGATCTCTGCCCTCAAAGAAGGTATACCAAAGGAAAGCACGACGATTCACTCCTTTCTTACCAGTGACCTGGGAGCTCAATTACCGCTTTACGTCAGTCTTTTGCGACCAATTGGATTCGCGACTGAACAGAAAGATGGGTTTCTAGCTTCATTAGAGCAAGCTTTCAAAACCTCTGGGATTCGTCCATGAGTGAACTCCTTTTCTAACTAACGAGACACGTGACTAATCGGCCTAGCTTCGATTTTCCCTTTTCTAGACTTGATTGGGTTCTAAATTTCGAGAAAACTCGATTCTTTTGGTCCTTTGACTTGAAGCCCTAACTGGAAATGAATGAATAAATTACTCCATGTCAGTAATAAAGTCGTCCAAGAGCATGGCCAGCCACCGCTTTATACCGAGGAGAACACCCCTCAGAAAGAATCCCATGGGCATGGAGCCAAAAAGGTACGTCGTGGCTCTGATGATAATATGAATTGGACTGGAATGCAAGATCTCTCAAAGGCTTTCCATATCAGCATCGCATGAACGTTGGAGCCGCCAAAAGAGGATCTTGCTGAAGTCACGACACTTGAAAATCGAAACCAAGTTTGCGGTATCATTTCCAAAATAATGGCTGGTAATTATATGTGAAACTTGAGTTATTATAATGAGAAGAAGAAAAAGATAGTAGGAAGTGCATTTGAGATTTGCTATGTGATTAAGGCAGAGTATATTTATTTGCAAAGTTGATATCATAGCCGCTACGACGGCAACACAACGAATTTAATGGAGGTGCAGCAGATAGGTACGTGCACACAGGATCACAATGCCGATACTTTGAACTAAAACTCCTTCGTTCAAAGAAACAACGTTTGCAAGCGAGTTACGGTCTAGAATTTCCAAAATCATGGTCTCGTGTCGAAGCAAATCATTACATCGATACAACTGCCTCTGACATACACCTCTTGCCAGCCTCGCATATAAGTCAAGTTGTTGCAGGTGTCTCAACCACATCAGAAGCCGTAGTACTTGAATCCGTCAACACTCCAGACGAAGCTTCATCAACAGCAGATCCTACGCTAACAACCCTAGTAGCTACTTCGGTTAACACCTCAACACAAAAGATGCTCCAACGATTACTCACCCTCTGAAGCTCCATGAGTCCTAGGATCTGATACCAAAATCGTTCTTCGTTCCTCCTTACTGAGAATAGCACCAAAATCTTCGACATTCCCGGCTCTACCACTGGCGGCTGAGTCCCCCGAACCTGTAGCTCGGTCATCCATTTCGTGTACAAGCCAACCATTATTTGCCTTTCTCCAAGCTTTCCGGTTCTTTTTTCTTTTTTGAGGCTTTAAGTGCTTAGGATGTTGGAAACCCTGGGGTAGCTTTTCAGGTTCTGGAGAGCTTTGGCAACCCATCGTCGAGAGATACAGGAGAGTTTCGGGGAGCGTTGAAACTGCTGTCAATCTTAGAGGGGAGGAAAGGTTTTTTCCTCAGGAATTGGTTGGATAGATGGCACTTGATAAGTGCGTGGCTGCAAATCATGTGAGTACTGCGCCTCGATAGCATTTTGTTGCATACAGTATGAGGCTGAGCTAAGCTGAGCCTTACCGGGCGTAACCCTATGAATAAAACAAACTTCCAGAATTGATATATGTCGGCTCTCACTTATCTTATTACCTAAATATTGTGATAGGCTCTAAAGAGGTTATCCCTGATAATGCCGCAACTTCCCATGGATGCCAAACACCACGCACTAAGCAGGGCACTACGCGACTCCAAGAGAGTAGTTGGCTACAGAGGATACTCCCGCATTCTAGCTGCTTCAACGAATTTCTTTATAGCTAGACAGTTCAAAACGCTCAACGCGAGGGTTATATTACTTCTCCAAGATGACATTGCGGAATTAGAAGCAGAATTAAACGAGCTTGATAGGATACTGGGTTCTGACGATTTAGGAAGACCGATTTATAATGGATCGTTCAGGAATGAGAGCTCTGCTGAGAGACTTAGAGTGCTTAGTAGTTTAAAGTTCAGGTTGAAAGAATATAGTAAGTTGGCACTCCGTATTGATCAGGAGAGCTTTGCTAATAGGAATTTCATGGTAAAGATGACTATGTCCACAGCTATTCTCAAATCGGCACCATGCCCAATGTTGCAGAGCAAGATGTTAAAAGTGTCCGTAACTGGCTAGATTTATTCGACGGAGCTATCTACGCTCCAGAAACAGAATACCTCAATCACCGCGATGAACTCATGTTGTGGCCTGAGGCACACACCCTCATTAGCTAGCATACTTAGACCTCTCCCGTACGGAGAGCTTCCTTCCCTAGACTTTACCAAACCAAGAACCTTATTTCACGTTTTACGCACAGGAACCTCTCCTCCGCCTTCATCGTGAGTCTAGGTCCTTGACAACTCATCTACGTCGCGCCCCTACCAGACAGTACTTTCCGGCGACTTTTCAAGTGTCTAACTATGAGATACCATCTTTCCTGGTTTAGGAAACGTTCGGATCTGGAAATGGGGTATGAGGAGCCTTCTCTGGTACTTTGGGATGAAGAAGCTGTGAGGAGCTTTTTCGATAAGGCGACCATGGTGGTTGGGTTTGGGATGGTGATTGGTCCGTTGTGGGTGTTGGAATTTGTGAGTGGGCCGTTGCAGAGGTTGGGGGTTATACTGCTTTTGTGTTGGTGTTTTTGTTGTTGTTGTCGGTGGCTACGACGGGGAGGCCCATTGAGAGGTTGGCTGGTGTTGCAGCGTGAGTTTTACCGGATCGAACGTGCCTTGGAGTTATGTAACTGATTATAGTCGTGAACTAGGTATACTGCGGTGTTGATGGTCTTCTTACAGATTCCTTCCTTGGATTCTTCGAAAACTTGAACCAGTATGATAGTAGCGATATTGAGGGTACCAACTACCAAAGCTACCACAAATTTGGGCACAAGAGTAAGGTAGGAGCGAGCTGTCATCCATATGGACCGAAAAAGCGACGTGATATTGGGTTATATGCAAAGTAGCGAAGACTTGTGGGAGGTAAAATACGGTTGTTCGACTAAGCCGTTCTCAAGATCTGCAGAGTAAAAGTATTCTGGAAGCCTGTGTTCATCAATGATTCATTTCTGAAGGGAGCTAGCTAGTCTCGGGCTATGTTAAACGCTACAAAAGAAACACAATCTATCAAAGAGGAGAGATCCTTTGCCCATTCATTTTCAGAATGCAATGGTATCCATCCATGATATCTACAATAAGAGCTATCTTCATCTATCCATCAATCACTGCATTCAACTATGCAATGCGCTCGTAAAGTTATCGAAGCCACCTACATGTATGCTTCTTGAAATACTAAGTAGTCTACACTCGTACGCAATTCAATAGAACCTCATTTCCTTGAATCAGATTCGGGCTCTTGCCAGCGATGAACTTGACCGTGGCGATCACCTTGTGACGGGTCTCAATGTCGAGTTGCTGGACTGGATCGCTAAGTAGTACTGCAGTAAAACCGGAAGGAGCTTAGGCATCAAGCTGAAGATAGTGGGATTTTCTTGTTGGTCTATGGCATGGTTAGCTTGGTATGATATACTAGTAATGAGTCAGATGGTAAGACTTACAAAAGCCCCTTGATGCACTCGAAGATCGGCTTGTTCTCTTCATAACCTTCCTTCAGAGACAAACGATCAACAAGAACAGGAAGGATAGCATCAATTAGATCTTGTCCTGGTGCGCCATGTCGGAGCAACAAGCTCTTGATCGTGTAAACCATTTACTTGACCGAAATGCTGGCTCCCAAGTATACTCTGTCAACGAGTTATTTGCCTTCCGTTTTTTGTCGACACATCTGAGAGATAAGTAAACATAGCATTTGACAGCGTTCTGGTACCAGCAAAACATCGAGTTGATAGCCTCCTGGAGCTCGACGGCATTGGATTTGTCGATACAGCAGGTGTCTACCCAAAAGTAATGCCAGCCATCACATCTAGCCTGTTCTTCGCAGAAGTGGATCATATCAAAAGTCCCTTCTATCATGCCTTTAAAGATTACCTCTTCTAATCCCCAAGAGTTGGAATCAGGATCAGAATTGCTATTATAAGCTGAGTTTGATATTTACTTTTATTTGCTCTTCATTAACTTTATCGGTATTCAAATGCTTGAGGTGTTTCTCTCTATTATATAATGAAAGGAAAGCTCCATTTTAATTATAGTATAGACTTTGACACTAAGCGAAATATCGAAGAAGATAGACTATTACAAAAGGAGATACAAGATCTGCTATATGAAAGAAGAAAAAGCCTGCACAATTGGATGAAGCTAATTGAAGGAATATTATTAATAAGTCTAGCGATAGAATCAAATGATGATCATGATGCTTCAAGTCAATATTTCAAATAGTAGATTCATTAGGGAAAAAAAATACACCCATTGACATGCCATTGGTACCGTTGGCACGCCCTTGATACTAAATTGCCCCCTTGACACGTTATTGACACCACTAGCGCTGTTACACTATGTGAATTGTTCTTGACATTAATAGCAGTTTAGAGTAATACTAGATTATATATTAATAATAAAAAGGGTTTAAATTTTTACTTAGTATAATTATTAATAGTACTAGTATCATAATTAGTAGTCATATAAGTATTAGTCATAATTAGTAGTCATATAAGTATTAGCATATATACTAGCCGTGTTAAGCTGTGTTAAAAGCGAATTTTATTAAATTAGCTTTATTTTTAAATTATATAATTTTAGCGTTCAGTTGCTATTTGATAAGCTAGAGCTTTAAAGCGAAGATTTTAAAATCTATATATACTAGGTTTCTACTTTTTACTTAAGTAATTGACGCTAATGGCACTAATAGCTCTAGTAGTACCAATGGCGCTAGTGATATTAATAATGCTTTTGATATGCCCTTGACATACTTTACTGTTGGCATCACTGGCACAGCTGACTAATTAAGAAAAGCTTGCGTGAAATTGTTTCCCCTGGTATTTTCGCAATTTTGATACCGTAGATCCTGCGAATACTTATTAGAGGCATAGCAATTCTAATATCACAATAGCTTAACAATATGCAGGCTAATCGAACTTATAAGAGCTAAAAGATAACCAAGAGAATTAAGTGCAAAGAGTGAAAAAGTGATAATTGGAGGCAATTGTCACGGACCTCACGTGCTAGACGTCAAGTCAACCGACCTTATGACTAACCCCTTGACTTACCAGCCATGTCAGCTATCAGCCACCGGGACTCATTTTTATTTTCTCTATAGTTACTAGTATCTTGTTTCTTAATTGTATTTAGACCTTTAACTTTGAAACATATACTATTGATTCACCGTATATTGCGCGCTTCTTGCTTTAAGATTGGTGATCGTCACAGCAATAGCATCAAGGTGACCATGATACTAGAAAGGTAAATAAAGGATGATAAAGGAGAACAATGAATAGCTATGCAGTTAAAGAAGAAGAAGAGTAGAGCGAAGAACAAATAAGGAATGAAAATAAAACTTAAGAGTCTTAAAGTATGAGATAAGTTGAAGCACTAGATAAGTACCAGTAGTAATAGTTGTCCTAAGACATAATTCTTACCAGGCATGATCAATGTGTTTTCCTATAATACTTGTACTACTTACTCCTGTTGCTATCGCTGTCATAGCAACTAGGAAATAGAGTATGGTAGTAAGTACGTGCTATACTAGTAGCTAGTGCTACTCGCTGTTAGCACCATGGTTATGTTCTAATTCAGATCTTAAGAATAATTACTTAGCCTTTATTGATTTCGTTCAATTCAAACTCCCACTAGTACTAACACTCATCTTAGCTAAGCGTCTTTACACCCAGATATCGTGTACTACCTTTACTCAACCTTGTTGATTACTAAGTAAGTAGCTCCTGGTTCAGTATATGCCACAACAGGTATACTAGTAGATGATGTAGATCCCTAGAATGGCCAGTCCTTACTACTTTGTGTTAGACTGGCAGGTCCAGCATGAGTTTCCACTTACTGTATATAAGACTCATCTTCTCCTGTTCAAACCTTCACTCTCAGTTCACTAGAGTACTAAGTACTTAATTTACAATAATAATCTTTCTTTCCGGTATAAGAATAAGTACTTATTTACTATACCAGCATAGTAACATTCAATGTACTACAGTAGCCACTTACAAACTTTTGGCAGTGATTACTACCAACTATGAAATAGTACTAAAATTGAATAAAGATCAAGGTACTAGTAGACCAGAGACAAAGTGCAATTGAGTGACATACTTTTTCAACTTTGAACTAAGTGAAGGTTGGTCCTAGTTAGTACTATAGTATGGCTTAAGTTTCAGAGCATTCCCTATTTTTTTTAAAAATTACGCTAATACACGATAAGGATTCAACTTCAGCAAGAGCTTAGTAAAGCGGCTAGAATAAATACAATTTGCAGTGTGAGAGTAGGAAGCTGAATAGGCAATCCAATTGGTTTTCCGCTTGGAAACACTCCCTTAATAGGATAGAGAGCCCGCGGTTTGCAGGGGTAGAGGTACGGGCATTTTCGGGAGATATAAATAAAGTTAGACAATGCTAGTTTGGTTCAAACAGCGATGAAGGAAGCTCACTAATTTTTCAGTGCCCAGGATTAAAAGCCTAAACGAATGAATAGGTAATTAAATCGCTAACATAAAAATAATAATAGTAGTAACTATTGGTGAAATGTGAAGATAGTTACAAACAGTATTTCATGGAATACGAGTGCTACTACCGCAATCTGTGATTAGTAGGCTTCCTTCAATCTTTAATGTCAACACAAACTCTTAAATCGCACAAGATTTAATGAATGAAGCTGACTGAAAGAGACAAAATATAGAACCAAGCTGAAGTTTCAGCTTATCTAGAAGAAAGTGAAAGTAAGTACCTAAATATGGTAGAGAAAACCGTCAGTTGTATTAGTACTGGTACACCAAGTAGTAATTATCTTTAGGACTCCGCTTATAACTGCATGCAGAATGTTGCTTTATCTATGAGGATGGGATAAGTAAATAAGTAAGTATTAGACTAGCAATCACAGCCAAGCGATTGGATACTAAGTAATTTATTCCAATATATTATCTGTACGATTAACAGTTCCAGCAGAATATTTAGGAAATTTAGATGGTGCTAGTTAGGAGTACGTGCTACTGAGCCGAATGTAAAAGATCGTTACATACTAGTATTTTTTGAAATATGCGTATTAACATCACAATCTATACTTCCTTCCACCTTTGATAGCGACACAAATTTCAATGACTAAGGCAGACCCCAAGATAAACAAGTAGAACCAACCTGTACGAGGTCAATAAGGCTAAGTAAGTACTTTTTCTTAAAGCCTGAACTGAAAATTCCGATACTACTAAGTAGCTAAAAACTATTACTACTACACTAGTACTCAAATGCTACTACAGCTATGATAGTATAGTACTAGTATTGGTATCGTTCAAAAATACAAGTAGCAAGCCGCTTATCCTCGGTATTAAGACTTGTTCCTTTATTCTAATACCTAGTAGCGCTGCAACTTTGTCTCATACTTTAAGTTTGAACACTTTTGCTGAAGCTGAATATTTGACGTGATCTTGAGTAATTCAGGTATCAAATAAATGCTTTAACCCTTAAGTCATATTTCCAATTATCCCCTTCACTGAATTCATGAAATGATTTTTCCACTAGTTGAAAAGGTAAGTTACTTAATTCCATTTTATTTCTCATCTTCACTAGTAAGTATTCGATTTCAATTTTCTAATAAGAGAGTAAGTAGAAGGATGCTGAAGTCTGGCCAGACCTGTTGTTTTTAAAGATACTGTTAATAGTAATAGTGAGCTTGGTTAATACGTCGATCATGCTCAGACGCGTCTCATTGTTTGAAGTTGTCTCATACCTTGAAACGCGTGGCTAGTCAAAATATTGGCGATTTTCAAACGACTTAAGGTATAGTGGCCTTAGTCTAACTCCTAAATTAGGCTCTTGGCCATCAAATTTCGTTTTGTTATAAGAGAGCATTCTCCCTCCAGTAAGGAAAACCAAATTAAATTCACACAACTCACTTTCTCCCTATATACCTTCACCTTCGATTCACTACTAGTTTACAGTAGTATACTATTTATCGTATACACTAGTGAAACTTGGCTAGATCCACGTGATCTATAAGATCTAGGTGGATCACCTGACTAACGAAGGTCAAGAGAATAGGCTACTGGCACTCTCTACTGAAGCATGTATATAAGGAGAGACTTCTCCCTACTTTAGATCAGTAGTCAGTATAATCAATCATACCAAGCCAGTAATTCTAGCACACACTTTTTTTACATAAACTATAGTAGTATCTAGGTGGATAAACTGACTATCAAAGATTAAGGAACTAAGTAATACTTGGAACTTCAAGGTACTACTAATCTGTGTTCAAGAAGAGAAACTTCTCACTATATAGATCTCTACTGGTACTTAGGCAACCAAATCATACTGAACTAATAATCCTAGCACAAACTGCCTAACTACTTAAATCTGTGTATAATTCCCTAGCTTAGTACGGTTCCGTATTCCTTGGGAGGTGACAGGACGACTAGTCTCATTTGTTGCTCCGCCAGACGTTAATTACTATAATCATCATCATCAACTAACCAATTAAATGAGTATAGTTTACTAGTTATATAACCTAATTGCTTATCCACGCTTTAGGCTTTAAGTCAACTGAAACTAGTAGCCAAGTTTCAGTTTCAAGTTATAGGCATAAAAAAGACAAATTCGAGTGTCATTGACGTACAAGGTCACCCACATCATTTACTACTGGATTTTATAAACTGACACAATATAGAAAACTGTACACAAAATACTACTACTAAGTAGTGACAGCCCCCAGTACGTAATAATTAATATCTAAGCGTAAATTCAAGAATGAGCGCTATAAAGCTCCAGCTTGACCAAGGCTTATTACTAATATCTACTGTTTATGGTGTTAAAATTCAAAATGATAAATAATATTAGTACTACCACTAGTACCCACTACACTTCTAATAAATAACAAGTTCCAAATTCTCAAATTATACTATACTATTAGTGTTAGTACCAGTAATAAAGTCATCGCCTACTGGTAATTTAGTATAATATGATACGTAATTTTTGCCAATCTTTACTATTTTAACTAGTTGTGTCAATACAGTACTAGTATGATTTCAAGAAAGCCTGATTTGTCAAGATGTCTGAGTCTTGTAATCAGTAGTACTAGTACTAAGGTTCTATAGAGACTTCCGCCTCATTGGACTCATGGAAATTTGAATCATACTGTACTACTCAACCAATGTTGCTAGCAATGCTGGTTGGTGCCTAAATATCAGTAGCAATACTGTCTTTTTAAAATCAAGATTTAAATGCGCTGGGTTTTGAGCGAGATTGAGTTAATGCTTTAGAACTAAAAAAATATGAAGTAAGTATGTCAATGGAGCTCTTCTGATCCAGCTTTGAAGTCCTAAGACATGATTTATGATTTTGAGACTTGACTCAACACACACAATATACCAGCTAACTGTAACGTTCTGGTTCTTAACTCGAATAGCTCTTAACTAAACGTCGGGTTGGTATAGGAATGAAGAGGCAAGTATCACGTCTGGTTGAATCAAGTAGAATTGATTCCGTTAC
>Ga0247807_10000685_pt1 | contig 21344 bp, 22 predicted proteins | sample UWRJL074202C1_FD_179931 | JGI IMG/M metagenome (GOLD analysis project Ga0247807, IMG submission 179931) | Plant litter microbial communities from Arlington Agricultural Research Station in Wisconsin, United States - UWRJ-L074-202C-1 | ecosystem: Environmental > Terrestrial > Plant litter >...
ACGACTCTGGGGAGCAGGTGGTTCGGCCCATATACTTGAAAAGGGACGGCAGATTGAGGAGAGACCAGATTGAAAAATGCATAGCTAGGAATATATAACCGGCGTTTGGTTGTTGAATTAATGGGCATTGAGAACTTGATTTTTTGTTCTTTTCTTAATAAGATAGTAAAGTGATAAAGTGCATGCAACCTTGAATTGGGATTCGTAGACTCGGTATCACTTGTGTAGGCCTGGCGTCGATTGACCCTCTTCCCCCTAATGTTTTGTACTAGTGCTGTCAATAAATGCCGTTGTATGAAATGATTCCTTACCAGACAATTTAGTAACTTGCATGAACCAATCCTACTTAGCTTTTAAGTAGTAGGTTTGATAATCATGTCCTACATAGTTTCGCGCTTCTGAGCTTCTCACTTCAATGAGGTTCAACTCCTATGGAGAGGAGAAACGAAGGTTTGAGCTCAATAATGATTTCATTATGACTAATTCATTCAGTAATATGTTCAGTTATATGTATATACTAAGCATCCCAGCTCTGAAAGGCTCTAATATATAGTGACGCCTTTTCATGCGATTGCAAATGCAAGATCCGAAACTTCAATTGAGATCCGTGGGCTCCCAAACCGAATATGCGCCGTCCAGTGATATTGCCTCCTGGTATCCTTTTTATCCAAACGCCTTACTCAAAGCAAAACCCTTTACCTAATGCCGCTAAACTTGAAGGTCAATGCTCCCACATATAAATCATCCTGAAAACTACGCTGTCTCCCTTTTGCTGTCCTCTTATTCATATGGCACTCTTCTTTTCTGAAGCTTCCTTCTCATCCTCTGCTATTTTGGGTTTTATGTTGATCCTTAACGCATTCAAATCTTCTGTTGATCCTGTTTCGGCTGGGATGGCATCATCAATTGGATTGGCATCATCCTCAGCAAGCGGAGACATGACGGGATCCAGTCCACTGGCTTCCCACCAGCTTCTCTCTTTTTTCGAGTCTCCATTATTTCCCATGTTAACATTCTCTGTGCGTTGCTGTGCCATCTCTTCATCTCTCCTCCGGTAAGCTGCTCGCGCCTCCCTAAACATTTCATCCCTGGTCTTTCCTGGGCCATGCACCACTCTCCTCTTGCTTACTCCCTTCCATCCTGACCAAAACCTCAGACTCCCGAAGAAGCTTTTGTTGTTCCCTGGAATATGCCTCCATGGTTTTTCACGTGTTGAGAAGAGCCAACAATCGACTGCTGCTTGAGAGGCCACACAAATGGTGGTCAGACATATAAGAACAAAAGGAGGATCTTTAGTGAACCTGTCTCGGTACTGTAGAATGTGCGAAACAAATGGGAGAAGCCACATGCCAATATATACTAAAGGATAGATAAAAAGAAATCTTAACTGACGCCGGATCTTGTCTCGAGTGCCTAGCATTTCGACAACTGCCAGATTTTGCCCGCGGGAGTTAGTGAGTCGCAGCTGAGATATTGGCGTAAGTGCTTCGGATTGCCCGGGTTTGTTCTCGAGGACGGTGAAAATATCAACCACGGATCGAGCTGTGGCGGTTGAGCCCGGAGTAGGGTGTACACGCGTGATATAAGGGTCGTTCCAGGTTGCGATTCGGGTACGAGACGGTGTATTGACTGTAGATGAGAACACGGACGGAGGCGTAGAAGGCAAGGTAATGGCAATTGCTGGAGAGAGGGGCTGGGGTGTTGAGGGTCCTGTAATGGGGCTTCTTGCAACCATCAAATCTGAAGTTGTGTCGCTATCGTTGGTCGGCGATGGTGGGCTAACGGAGATAAGATTGGCCCAGATAAAACGATGTGCGCCACTCGTGGTACTCAGTGGTGAGTTTTGAATTGTCTCCAATGTAGACGTAGACTTTGCAGCTGAGTTCTGCCTAGAGTCGGGAATAAGCCCGTTAAGGGCAAGAGGTGGGGTTTGAGGCAAAGATCCGTTGGATGGCCCTTCTTGCTGCTGAGAACCTTCAGTCGAATCATCTGAGTGAGCTCGTCCAAGCTCTGTGAATCCTCGAAATTTTGCCCGCACATATAAATATATTGACGCATAGATGCCGAGAATGATCATAAAAATAAGATAGCGAGGAACCCAGGCTAAAGCAAGGCGGTACCAAAACGGTCGAACTGGAAGATAACAATATGTACCATCGTTCACATACGAATTCTCCTTATTGATGAAGGCCAAGGATGCCTGGGTAGAACAGTTAGACTCGGAGAAATAATCAACAGAGAGGCAGGATCCACTTACCATTGTGAGGGGGTAAATGATCCAAATTGCATATGCAGTCCTTCTATATGGGTATAGCCCACCCTCGCCGGAAGAGACCCTAGGTTTGAATATGTACAAAGCAGAATGAATTGCAATCATAAGAACCGCAATATCTATGCATCCACGTCAGATTTGAACTCTTTTTTTAGTAGAAGAGAATTGTTATCTTACCAGAAGCCTCAATCCCTACAGACAGAAAAAATCCATTGACCTGGCAGACTATGGAATCGCTACTTATGGGTCCGTGTGCAAAGGTGACGAGTGGATAAATCATAAGCCAAAGAGCTTTGAACATGTCGCTTTGAATGAGCACCATTACAAGACTATCATTATTAGCCCATACGCCTTGAACCTTGGGATAGAGACGTACTCATGCCGAAATGACCGTCTCATTTTCATGAACCAGTAGAAGGCCAATATTGCCGAAGCAACACTGAAGGTCGAGAACACCAGGGCTAAACATTGCAAGGTATTTTCCTGTGAATCCTTTAAGCGCTGTGCGTCTTCGGCGTCCGGTATTCCGAGTCCTCTCCTCTCAATGATGATCTCGGTCACCGCCTGGGCAATGAGTGCGAGGGGTGCCATAACGGACTGCTGTTGAGCTTGAGCATTCGCTCAGCATACAGCAGCGGAAGATGACGAGAGGTTGGTGAATAGACTATATCCTCCTCCATGAGACCAACATGGCTGGCTATTTGTTGTGCGTGTGATGCAAATGCGGATGCTGTTCGATTTGTGTACAATAGCTGAGTGAGTTGGGTCGATTTGGAGGCGTTCGGTAGGGTGTGCTGGACTTGCAGCGGTGTGTTACTTGTGGGGTAGCTGAGGTCAATCTTTCCGCGATATTTGCACGTTGGGTGTATGGCCGCAGTAGCTTTGGATGGCAGATGAAGCTTAGGTTTATGTGCGAAGGCGATGGGGAAGGGAAAGGGCGGGTGACCGTGGAAGAGAAATGGAGAGTGAGAGAGAGAGAGAGAGTGAAAGTGAAGCTCGTGTAGAATAAAAACGGTGATGCTGTGCATTATGTCCCCAAGGGTGCACGTACTCGCTTCGGGCTTGCTGGTCCGTGATCAAGCCCGCCGTGCATCGAGCATCTATTCCCGCAACTACGCCTCATCCTTCCATTGGCAAAGCCTGACTCAGATCGATGCAACTTCTGCACGGATAACCGCCAGCATGTGATGGAAACCGCGTCGAAATAGCAATCACCCGGCACTTCTGTGTTCTGTCCTGTACAGCGCGGTAAGCAGATGACGTTGCGATACTTTATTCTTAGTCTCTAAAATATTGCCTTTCTATTTACTTTTTTCTGACGACGCACGCCCACGCTTGGAGGAGTATGTCTTGACCCCTGCGACGACACGGGCCTGACAAGCGCTCTCCCTTTCCTCCACATGGTATTTGAGTTTGGTGGTTTGGTGGACTTGACACAACGCCGGCGGCTATTCAGCCACGCAAGCCCGAATCCAAGAAGCGGATCTCGGGCTGACCCTGGCGGCAGTTCTTAGCTGAATCCCGAGGGAAAGGTTACGGTGGAAATGGGCTCGAGGCACCGACCGAACAGGAAGGTAACCGGGAACTGAAAGTCTGGGGAAGATGTATGAGGTATCCGGGGGAACGAGCGTGCTTCGATCATTTCTCAACTCCGGGCGGAAGGACAATGTGCTTTTTTAACAGGCTTGTGCCCATCGTATGTTGCAGTTGGCAATCTTGCGGTGAGCGACTCATTAGGTTCATGTCGGCTGTTACATCCCACCCACCACGATGGAGAGGTGGAAAACCTCTCGACTCCCTCGACCAGGGCCACAGGATGGGAGAATGTTCAGCCAGCGGAGTTGGGAGCCGGACACTAGCGAAATTTTCAATTGTATTGATGCGAAAATGGTCTAGAGCGGTTCGCACTGACGGGTGATTGGTGATATCTAGCTCCTTCACCATAAATAAATAAGAAAGATGTCGCTAAGCATATCACCTGGAAAGCTTTCCAGCGGACGTGGAAAATCGTCTTCCTAGAGGAGAGATACTCCATAATAGCGTCCAGTCTTGCTCTCAGCCCATAATCAAAAACAGACCTGTATACGAAGAATATTTAAGTTAAAAGTCGAAGCGTCCTGATATTGTGGAGCCGGGCTAGCAAAAGCAATTCGCAAGCCCACCACCACTTGGCTAATTATCTCAACTCGGAGTTGGGAAATTGCTATCCTGAAAAATCATCTACAGTGGAACAAGATCTCCGCAAGGAGATCTTGTCCGAATTTAGATGCTCTTTAAGTATTCACAAATACTCTACCAGTGTTAAGGACACTTTAAAAATTGTGAGCAATCGTAGAGGATTGATATAGGTAATCATTTCTCCAAGCATCGAACATTAAATATTTTTTGGGTGTTGTTGCAATCCTTTCCAAAAATCAAGTCTATCAGAGGCTACCGAGATTGATACATCGAAGTATAATGAGAGTTTAGGGTATACGACGAGTTTTGTGACGGATACAAAATAATAACCGTGGATATTGTCTTCGCTTAGATTAACAATAAACTTCTTATTTTAGCTATTCCTTGGGCTAACCTTGACAGGTACCGTAGGTAATCATTGCATTGGGGGCGTTACTTAACACCCCTCGTTGTACCACAGGCGCTTGTTGGTCCCATATAACCCTGACCATGTAATAAGTCTGACGCTGCAGCCAGTTCTTCTGGTTTGTGTAAAGGGCTAGTGACTTCAGTAAAAAGGTTTGATATTGGAAACTAGAGTTCGACAAAACCCTCGACGATTTAGGCTATCCGCTCTTGCATGAATCACTGATTGGGATTAAAATAGTTCGGTTCCAGGCTACTATAATTACTACTCTGTACTCGATAGGCGGGGTGTAGAAAGCGCAGCTTAGACTCCTATTATTAAACTTCATCAAATCAATTCTAAGGTAGCAGGAATAGTGATACATTTTAGTGATCAATGTTTGAAAAAAGAATGACGCTAAGCATATCTTTTCTGAGTGTCCAACTGGCTTTAATCTGCCTGGGCAACTTTTTCTTTTTACAGCTAACATCAGTTATTGATGACAGATTCTCCACCCGGGAACGCCATCTCATACTCCAGTAACAGCTTCACTGCGCAGCCAGGATTGAGCTTAACAGCCCACGATACCTCACCTCCCTTAGCCCTAGCAGTCGCTTCGGCACTTCCCCAACTTCCTGGCTTCCTGGTCTCCTGACTGCTTCCCACGCCTTGGACGCTTGTGCGAGCAACCTTTGCGGTTCCCGTGCCAGCTGATATCTTTGCGGGTACTTGCTTGTTCTCTGTAGCATTAAGACCAGTCTTGACCTTGTCTCCTCCCAATCTTAACCCCTGAGGGCTAATTATTTCGATGCGTAGCCTTTCGTCCTCGGAGACTGGAATTTGATCAAGTACAGTAACCTGAACTGGGGAGTTGTGCTTAGTGTTCGTGATGATGATGCTGCGGGTGAAGATGTTGCTGTCTTCTTTGGAGAAGATTCCCGATTGAGAACGTCGAACCGTCGGCTTAGGGTATGATATTTGAATCGCTGGGTCAACTCCTAGCGGCAGACTGAATGCTTCTCCCGAAGAGCAACGAGGAAACGTTGTTTGGCCCAGAAACGAGGAGTCGAGCGTCAAGCCCACTGGACCATTGAGGAGAGTGATATTTGAACTATTCCGTAAACGTGCCTTCAGAAAGGCAACCTGGCGTAGTTTGCCGATAATGATGTGTGAAAAGACAATCTTGGCAAAAGAGATCTTGGCAATTTTGTGTTTGATCGTGCTATAGGAGGGGACAAGAGTCCTCGTTCCGGGGACATCGTAAGTAGTCGTCAGTCCCTCCTCTGACCATTTTCCCTCTTCGAACACCAACGAGTTCGCCGCTGCTTTCGGAGTATCATATTCAAACAATCCATAACCCCGATCTTCGTCAGAGTCGCTACACTCCTCCTCCTCAGCTTCATTGTCGATATACCTAGCCGATCTGGCTCCTGACTTTTTGCGCTTCATGTCCATTGCGGATTTTAAAGCTTCTTCCCTTGAGGTTTCATCTGCAGCTGGTGATCCCCAGAACCCCTTTCTCGCAGGTACTACCCCAAACGCTGGAGGCGCATGTGGCCCAGTTCTTGCGATGAATTGCTCAACATTTGATTTCATTTGCGTGTGCTTTATCTCCAACTCCTTTGCTTTTGCCTGGACCCACGCATCCTGGATGCTGTTATCAACACCGAACAGCAAATGCCGAGGTTTCTGGGCATGAGCTGCGGATGTATTTTGTTTCCTCTTAGCCTGAGTCTCAGATATGCTGAGCAGCGCCCCATCGCCAACTGAGGAACCTTTCTGAAGTTTCACGCTCCATGGTTGGAGAATTGGAATTGTCTCATTGAGGCCAGAAAATGTGGTCTGAGAGGTTGATAGAACTACCTTACAGTCCCGCCAAGTTTCAGAAGTGGTATTGGATAGCTCAGCACCATATTCAAGCAACCCTGTACACTTCACAGAATCCAAGCTCATGTCATACCGTGGACACCAAAATGCGGAATAAGTGACGCTGTAAGACAAAGGTTAGATGACTTTTAATAGATAAAAAATCGATAAGCGGTGTACAAAGTACTTACTATGAAATGGACAATGAGATCTCGCCAGTAGCTACTTTTGAGGGTTCATGGAAAGTAGTTGAAGCAAGATTGGTATTGACTATTGTATCGCCGTCAATGGAAGTGCGTCTCGAAGATCCTGGAGTGGCAATGGACTGCTCCAGGGTAATTGTTACACGGTAAGTATTAATTGGCCAGAAAGACTGCCGCTCAGCTTTGATACGTTGCTTTTCCTTGTGAATCTCTGCTTTCTGCCTAAGCCTCTTCTCGAGCAACTTGGCTTTCTCCTTCCTAGACTTATCCCGTGCTTTCAGACGCGATTTGGCAAGCTTAGCTTTCTCCTTTGTCTGGACCTTGATCTGTTCCTCGATTGACTCCTCATCTGCTCTAGCTGCTTTGTAATCGTTGAAGACTTTGACCCGCTCTTCATTATATGCCTTCAAAACATTTTCCAAATCGTCTAAGGTATTTCAGTTAGTGAGACTCCAATAGGGGTATGCAAATCAATAAGTGCACTTTTTATCAACGTTAATGTGAAGCTAACCTACCAGCAGAAATACGACTATCTGTAATGCTATCCCCGAAGTTGCTCAATATTGCCAGTCGATGTGTTGCCGAGTCAATCTTCTCTTTCTCATCTAGGAGATCACAATTGAGCTTCTTGAGGTGGTCTGTGATAGCCCCTATATATTCGTCTTCATGTTCTTCTTCACTTTCTTCTTCAACTTCGTCGTCATCCTCGGAATCAGACGGGTATATCTCATCAAACGCATCTCTTGTCGGAATTAAATCAATGGTCACTTCACTGATAGTTGCAAAGCCACTACCCTCAACTTTAATGCTATCCGAATCTACAGTCGGCGCTAGGCCATCGATAACGATTTGATTAGGACCAGGTTGTATAGCGATGTTTTTGATATCTCGGATGATCTGGGCTCGGGTTGGAAAGAGGAGAACGCTACGAGTAGACAGGTCTCGAATGCGAAACTCTTGTTTGCTTAGGGTTGCCATTGCTAATTGGTTTCCTTGCGGAATGATTGAAGATATGGTAAAGACCAACGTTGCTATTCTGTTCTTAGATGTAGATGAAGAGCTGTGTACCAAATGCAGTAATACGGATGGAAGTACAAATTCAAGAAAGATGAAATCTCATTATTTCTTGTACAAAAGCATGCCAAGGCAATAGGCATCCTCCCTTAGCAACGTGATTGAGCTACTCGTATGTACAAGGCTTCCCCTCTCCATCTCATCCCCGCAAAACTGCGCTGCCAGGCCGAAATGTATAGCATGACTCCTCACCCGGTGACGGCACAGCAAATGATAAACCAAATGCATGTCAAAGTCTTGGCCAAGAGTTCCATGTTAAATCTTAGGACTAGTATGGAGGAAATTCATCAGTCTTATCTCGCTATTGACGTAGAAAGATCCATGTAACGGTGGTAATACAATAGAGCAACAATATGGAATGCAGTTGATACATGTTATGTCCGAGTGGCGCGCGTATGGGCCTGTTTGATTGGCATCAGGCGTAGTTGTGAACTACTCTTAACTCTATTGGGAACCAACCTCACCCAATCCTGGTTATCATTGCATAACTTCAAGTATCAACGTTATTGTATAAAAGACCGCACTGCTGGTCACTATTCGTTGCAAACCATATGTTCTTTTTGTTTCAAGCTAAACTTCAAAATCGGTTTCGAATATCTTATTTGCAATGGACTCCCCCGTCCCCTTCAAGATCGCAGTTTCGGAGGAAAAGATACAGCGCTTGAGACAGAAGCTTTCACTGGCGGACTATCCTAACGAAGTCGCTGATACTAATGATCCATGGTCTCGTGGAGCACCTTTGTCAGATATTAAACGGCTAGCACAATATTGGGGAAATGGCTTTGATTGGCGAAAGGAAGAAGCAGCTTTGAACAGATTCCCTCAATTTACCGTCCAAGTTGAGATAGATGGTTTTGATACCCTAAAAGTGCACTTTATCTATCAGCCAAGCACTGTCACAAACGCTATTCCGCTTCTTTTCTTACACGGATGGCCCGGCAGCTTTGTTGAGGTCACGAAGATTTTGCCTGAACTTGTTCAAGGTAGAAAGAATTTCCCAGCATTCAGTATCATTGCGCCGAGTTTGATCGACTTTGGGTTTTCATCGGCTAGTAGCAAGGTAAGAGCGTGGTAAAAATCGAAATACAATACTTGGCTGATCTAACGTCTACATAGATAGGATTTGACATGGAGCGACATGCTGAAGTATATCATAAGCTGATGCTGAATCTTGGGTACGATGAATATGGTAAGATGGTACTCATTATCAGAAACATTTCACTAACTGAATTTTAGTTGTTCAAGGAGGAGATTTAGGCCATCTTATTGCTCGGTTCATGGCTAAAAAGTACGGGGATAAGCATTGCAAAGCGTGTCACATCAACCAGGCTGTACCTGCCGAACCGACAGCCACAGCTCATCCGGAATTATATGTTAAAAAAATAGCCACTCCCTTGAGTGAAGTAGAGAAGGCTGGCCTTGGGCGGATGCAGCACTTTTCAAAAGAAGGCGATGGGTACTACAAAGAGCAAAGTACGAAACCGCAGACTATTGGTTACAGTCTGAACGACAGTCCTATTGGATTACTAGCATGGATCTATGAAAAGTTACACGATTGGAGTGATGGATATGCCTGGACTGATGACGAAATTCTCACTTGGGTCAGTATTTACTATTTCTCGGAAGCCGGTCCAGCAGCAACAAGCAGGATTTACTATGAAGTAGAACATAGCAATCCAGGAGCATTTCTAGCTGCACAAGCATATGTAGATGTTCCTCTGGGTATTGCAAGATTTTCTAAGGATTTGGTTTTGCTGCCCAAGCTATGGAATCAGACACTGGGACCGATTGTGTACGAAAGCGATTATGACAATGGTGGACATTTCGCGGCCTACGAACGCCCAGACGCAATTGTCCATGATCTGCGTGCCATGTTCGGGAAAGAGGGTGGTGCATATGGCTGCGTGAGTGGAAGGTATGGTTATTCAGATTAACATATTGGTGGGAGGATATCGCTCCGGGTGCATACAAGCTCGAGTTTAGGATTGGCATCATACAGCTCTTCCGCTGGGAATCAGGCAGGAGAACTATTTTCCTAGGTTCCATGTTCAATTTTTTCTAAAGCGGATGTGCAGCCTGAAATATATGGGTCATATTATTTTGTATACTGAACATACTGAACTTGTGACCTGACCTTATCGTGATCTCTCCCACCTATTCAGGAGTTCGGCTCGCTTAAACAGCCACGGGGCGTTCCTGCCTGGAGTGAGTTCCCGCTATCCAAACTAGCTCAAACCCCTAATTAAAAGAGCACGACAACCCCGTGGGCAGCTTCAATTAATTAAGTTCATCACTCATTCTTGTTTTAGGGACATACAGTGTATCACAACATTCACGATGGAGAGCGGTTCACAGGTTTCTATCCCGGCCCGAGGTGCTCAAATACGGACGCAGCTACCTGGGTTTGGGCTACCCATTGACCATCTGCCCAAATGGACACGGGACTCTTCAACGTCCAAACGATTTCCACATGCAATTGCAGATTTCTTCGCTAGCGCTGGTGTGAGTCTTCGAGAGCGTCGAATGCTAGCTTTCATCAACAAAATCTCTGATAAACCTGAATGGGAGCGAAAGGTCTTCGATGAAGAGATCGTGAGCAAGTGGCGTGCTGAGGGTGTTGTGCGTAGTGAAGAGCTTGGTGATTTGGTGTTATCAGAGAAAATGTTTGATTTTGTAAGTTATGTAACATGATGTGGGCGCTCGTGCAATGAAAGTTTACTTATTTGGTGTAGTGCATTGCAGAACTCCGGGAGAAGGCCGATTTGTACAAGAAGACTGGATTGATTGCCGTTTTGGATTTCGAGGCAACTGTGATTAAATCAGATACCGCTGTTCCGAGCGAGTTACGCGACGCGCTCTTCAAACATGCTTATACTCTAGAAGATGTCCCAGAACAGCAGAAAGACTGGTTCGTAGAAGCTGAATTTGTTGTAGCGCTATATGCTAGTTTCAACCCAATCGTGAGCTGATAAACATGCAGGCATCCCTACTCGGGCAACAAGGTCCTAGATCTTTTGCATCCTTCACTATTTCCACTCGTTTATGGAGTCTCAAAAGTCCTATCACAAGGTACTGTTCCGCTGCATGGCTGTACTGCTTTCACAGGAGTGGGGGAGGTTATACCTATTCCCGATGAGAAAAGCAAGACTTATGTGAGAGAACAATCGTGGGGAAACAGTGAGAATATGGAAGCCTGGGGAAGGTGAGCCACTTACTCTTTGGTTGCAGACAAGTTTACGTTTGTCTGCTAATAAGTAAGCTGTTGTTGACTGACTCTATACCTGCTAGTTTTCAGTGGCTGCCATCAGACATCACGTTCAACCAGAACGGTAAATGTGAGATTGTTAGCTACATCAATAATCTGCACCCCAAAACATTTCCGGAGCTTTACAGGGTTCTTGAGCAATTCGTAGACTGTTCCATCCCGCTCTGGAATGAGACGCTTTCCTGGTTTCATGAGCGAATCAGAATACCTATTCATCCTGAAGGTAACGAGGATTACTATTTGCCAGAAGGTCTTAAGTATCCAAGACCACAAAATGACGACGACGAGAATACTGAAAAGAATGGCACCAGTAAGGATGATGACGATGATGCTGCAAGCAACTATGATGATCTCGAATGGGACGAAGATTTCATTGAGTGGAGAGACAGAAATAGAATTCTAATTCAGCCTGAACCTAGAGACTTCATAGAATTCTCAAAATCTCCGAAGAAACCAGAGAACGGCGCATGTCAAGTTGATCTTCGTGAGAAGTTCGCGTCTTCCGGATTACAGGTTATTTTCAAATTGGCTAATATACATCTCGTAAGTTGCTCTACCCATAGCTATCACCGAACTCAAACTTGTCACATAGACACCAGACGAACCAACATACGAGGGTGGCTCATGGCATGTTGAAGGCGCACTCAACGAACATATTTGTGCCACAGCACTATATTACTATTCTCAGGAAAATATAACGGAAAGTCATCTCGCCTTCCGTCAGTCCATAGACTCTGAAGCCATGACCATGAAGCCACCACAAAGTGAATTCCAATCCCTAGAGGAATACTACGGTATCCAAAACGAAGAAGCAGCGATCCAGGAGTTGGGAGAAGTTGTCACCCGCGCAGACCGTCTGTTAGCTTTCCCCAATGTTCTCCAGCATAGTGTGCAGCCGTTCAAACTCGCCGACCCTTCTAAGCCAGGACATAGAAAGATTTTGGCGATGTTTTTGGTTGATCCGCATGTTCGTGTAATATCAACGGCCAATGTTCCACCCCAAAACAAGACCTGGTGGGCAGAGGAGGTTAGAAAGGTGAAACCGTTTACAACACTGGCACCTGAGCTCTTTGAGAGGATCATAGAGGAGGTAGAAGAGTTTCCCATCTCGTGGGGTAAGTCATACCGTAACCTCAACCAGATCACCATTTGGCACTACTAATAGCCATACCAGATAGTGCATTGGAGTTTCGTGATGGTTTGATGGGTGAGCGAGGCTCTATGAATGACATGTTAAATGACTTGATGGAGGGAGTGAGTTCAGGTCCCTTTTGCTTGCGTGAAATCATGATTTAGTAGAACTAGTCAATCGGCTAGGAGAGTTGGACCCGTGGGAGAATTAGTTCAACTTCCCACGTAGTCGCGACTATGGAATGAATGGCTTAGCTAACGAAGACTAGGATACTTTTAACTTCTGTGAACACTGATGGGTGGAGAATCGAGCAGGGTACTTTGTCTTGAGTCGGAGTCAGGATCTTATGTAGAGGCAAGAAAACAGGAAGCCAAAGAGTGAAAGATCTGCAGATAGAATCTAGGCTCTGTGCCTTCAGGGAATTGAATCATCGTTCAGCTATTGCAGATCGATTTAACTTGATATATCTGTGTTTGTTTGATGGGTCGCCATTGAAGAACATGATAAAGGCGGCGAGATGGCCAATTGAAAGCACCATATATCTACAACCATACCGTCACTCGATGATTCGAGCATTTTATGAAACCATGCGGGTGCATCCCCCCAGTGAACCATTCCAAGGCTCCATCTTTTCCTTCTGGAAGCAGCTAAGCGTGGATTGAGAGATCTTATCGATCAATGTTCGCAATCCTTATCGATTGTGGAGGGGGAAACTGGCCATTGTGGGGTAAACCAGCCTGGTGAAGGTGGAAAACAAACAGATGGGGGTGAAAGAAGCCAGATATACGATATTCACACGACGACACTTCCCGCGGACCAACATCTGGGAAGCAAAGAGCGGTGAGATGCGAAGCAAGCGGATTTCCTCTGGCCGTGGGAAAGCATGGTGGCCGTGGGGATTACGATTGGGTGCCGGGTACATTCGATGTGAAAAAAAAAGGCTGGGCCTGTTTTCTTCCTCTTATGTTCTGCTTCTCTTCCACATGTGACTGAACGCCCTTCCTGCCATACAAACCATGCTGGAAAGTTCAGCCATGCGTAGACTATAAGGTAACGATAGCACGCCGCTAGCAAATACGATATGGCCTTTGTACAATCATGCGGTCGATTGTTTTCAGCATGGCTAGGGCGGTCTCTGAATGAAATGAAACACGGAGCCGTCGTCCGTTGATGTGTTAACTACCTTCCTTAAGCTTAGGTAATACTATGCTATATATGGACTATGTGGTATCAAGGTTCGCCACGTGAAGATATTAAGAGTGGACAGGACAGGAGGATGTGTGAGATATTCACTCTCGCCTTAATAGAAATAATAGCTTCGGGGAAGAGATATATAGCACAGTGGCCTCGAAATCACCTCTGCAGTTTGCGCACGGCTGTCCTTTTCCCCACCTTTGCACTTCTTGCTCTTTCACCTGCCTTGACTTTGTATTATTATATTACCAACTCGGAGTCTAGTTTATTTTCAGCCTCGCCGCTGCTAATTTTCGCTTAGCGCCGCGTCCGAACTTTAGTCAGGTTGAGCCAGAACAGAACCAGTCTTGGCCCTCCTTCAACCATTACTCCAGCGGTCGCTTTGGGGGTATTTTCAAATATTTACCACGTAAGGTCGGAGACGCGATTGATCAATAATCTCTCAATGCAATTGTTTCTCCTCTGGCGAAATTCCCACACTGAAAACGTGCCAAATCCACGCGGACGAGTGAACACAGCACAGTAATACGCACCCCGGCTCTGGTCGATCAATCCTAGCGCCACGCACTCGCTAAAAAAGATTTCCTCCTTATCTTTTTCCCCCCTCATCTCACCTCCTTCTTCTCTTCCCAAATGCCAGCGACGACTTCTACATCCGCAAACATGGCATCAAAAGAAAACAAAGGCTCCGTCAAGGTTCTTGATGAACTATTAGCCAAGTTGAACCTCTCCAAGGAGCAGGATGCTGTCAACGAGAGCACCCGCAATCTTGCCACCTTCATCAACGGCGATATCGAGACCAAGGACGCTCCCACCAAGTAAGCCACCTAGTCGCCCTTCTTTGGGCATTCATCTGTGCATGAAGATCATGATTGTGGTCATCTCCCTCTGCCGCGGGGTGTCGAGGAGCCACCACTGTATTTTTACTGAACTTTTTCACTGACATTTGCCCCTCCAGGACTGTCGAGGCTCTCCAGAAGCAACTCGCCAACAAGAAGGATGCCAACGCCCGGGAACGTGCGCTGAATGCCATCCAGGCCATCGCTGAACATGCCGACACCTCTGCTGCCGTTGAGCCATACTTCGTCGTCCTCCTCCCCTCTGTGCTTGCCGCCGTCGGTGACAAGATGGTCCCAGTAAAGAACGCCGCCAGCCAAGCTGCTTTGGCCATCGTCAAGGCTGTCAACGCCAACGCCGTCAAGGCTGTCCTCCCACCCATCATCAACTCCATTCTTACCGCACAAAAGTGGCAAGAGAAGAATGTTGGACTCGACTGCATTGAGGCCCTCGTTGTCTCCTCCCCAATCCAACTCGCCCTCCGTGTACCAGATCTTATCCCCGTTGTCTCCGAGGCCATGTGGGACACAAAGCCTGAGATCAAGAAGCGCGCATACGGAACCATGGAGAAGGTCTGCGGTCTCATTGTCAACAAGGATATCGAAAGATTTATTCCTGAGTTGATCAAGTGTATCGCTAAGCCAGAGAACGTCGCCGAGACTGTCCATCTCCTTGGTGCTACCACTTTCGTCACCGATGTCCACGAGCCAACCCTAGCCATTATGGTTCCCCTACTCGATCGTGGTCTTTCCGAGCGTGAGACTGCCATCAAGCGTAAAGCCGCAGTCATTGTCGACAACATGTGCAAGTTGGTCGAGGACCCACAGATTGTTGCCGCTTTCTTGCCAAAGCTGATGCCTCAACTCACCAAGAACTACGACAACTTGGCTGATCCCGAGGCTCGTGAGAAGACCAAGCAAGGTCTCGACACCCTTGTCCGTGTTGGTGGTGTTGTCGACGGCAAGCTCCCAGAAGTTTCACATGCTGGTGATGTTTCTACCGTTTTGGCTATCCTCAAGGATATTCTATCCGCTAAGCACAAGGACGCCATCTCCAAGTTCGAGCCAGTTCTTGAGTACGCCTCTGCAATCGCTGGTCAATTGATTGACGAGAAGGAGTCTGATAACTTCGTATGGAACCAAAACCTGAAGACCTACCTTGCTGCTGTTGTTGGTGACAATGATGCCGAGGCCATTGTTGAGGCTCTCCGAAAGCGCGCTTCTCCTCTCGCTGAGGCCGAGGCTGAAGGTGAGGCTGATGATGAGGAGGGTGAGGATCTTTGCAACTGCACGTTCAATTTGGCATACGGTGCTAAGATTCTTCTCAACCAAACTCATCTCAGACTTAAGCGTGGTCAACGATACGGTCTTTGCGGTCCTAACGGTTCCGGAAAGTCCACTCTCATGCGCGCCATCAACAACGAGCAAGTTGAGGGTTTCCCAAAGAAGAGCGAGGTCAAGACTGTGTTCGTTGAGCACGATCTTGATTCTGCCGACACTGAGCAGACCACTATTGCCTGGACCATGAAGAAGTTGGCTGAGGTGGGTGTCACAACCTCTCAAGCTGATGTCGAGAAGCAACTCGGCGAGTTTGGCTTCACCCCTGACATGACCAGCAACTTGATCACCGCTCTCTCCGGAGGATGGAAGATGAAGTTGGCTCTTGCACGTGCCGTGTTCGAAGACCCTGATATCATCTTGCTCGATGAGCCCACCAATCACTTGGATGTCAAGAACGTCAAATGGCTCGAGGATTACCTGAAGGCCTCCCCATGTACTTCTATCATCGTTTCCCACGACTCTAGCTTCCTTGACAACGTCTGCCAACACATCATCCACTACGAGCGTTACAAGCTCAAGCGTTACCGCGGTAACTTGAAGGAGTTCGTCAAGAAGTGCCCATCTGCTAAGTCTTACTACGAGCTTGGTGCCTCTGAGATCGAGTTCAAGTTCCCAGAGCCCGGATTCCTTGAGGGTGTTAAGACCAAGGCCAAGGCTATCGTCCGTGTCAGCAAAGTCACTTTCCAATACCCAGGTACCCCTAAGCCCCAGATCCAAGACATCAACTTCCAGTGTTCGCTTGGTTCTCGTATTGCCGTCATTGGTCCTAACGGTGCCGGAAAATCTACTCTCATCAACGTCCTCACCGGTGAACTTATCCCAACCTCCGGTGATGTCTACACCCACGAGAACATCCGTATTGCTTACATCAAGCAACATGCTTTCGCACATATCGATCACCACTTGGAGAAGACACCTTCGGAATACATCCAATGGCGTTTCCAGACTGGTGAGGATCGTGAGACTATGGATCGTGCCAACAAGATCGTCACCGACGAGGACGAGAAGGCCATGGACAAGATCTACAAGATTGAGGGTACACAACGTCGTGTCATCGGCATCCACTCCCGTCGTAAGTTCAAGAACTCTTACGAGTACGAGTGTTCTTATGCTCTCGGTGAGAACGTCGGCATGAAGAACGAGCGATGGGTTCCTATGATGACTGCAGACAACACCTGGATACCTAGAACTGAAATCTTGGCATCCCATCAGAAGATGGTTGCCGAGGTCGATCAGAAGGAGGCTCTTGCCAGTGGACAGTTCCGTCCTCTGGTCCGAAAGGAAATTGAACAGCACGGTGCCAACTTCGGTCTCGATGCTGAGTTGATCTCTCACTCCCGTATGGTTGGTCTTTCCGGAGGTCAACGTGTCAAGGTCGTTCTCGCTGCCTGCTCATGGCAACGTCCTCATTTGATCGTTCTTGATGAGCCTACCAACTACCTCGATCGTGACTCCCTCGGTGCTTTGTCGAACGCTCTCAAGGCTTTCGAGGGTGGTGTTATCATCATCACTCACTCCGCTGAGTTCACCAAGGATTTGACTGAGGAAGTTTGGGCTGTCATGGATGGTAGAATGACGCCATCAGGTATGTGAAATCTCTGCATTCTCAATAATCACTACTGACTTTAAAATTTAGGACACAACTGGGTTTCCGGTCAAGGTGCTGGACCAAGACTGAAGGGTGATGCCGATGAGGAAGAGGAGAAGTGTATGTATTCTATTCTTTCCTGTCTTATGGACCTATTATATTTCCATGAATAGATTACCATCAGTACAATCAGCTAACGATACAAAATAGTCGATGCCATGGGCAACAAGATCGTCTCAACCAAGAAGGCCAAGAAGCTGACTTCTGCTGAGCTACGGAAAAAGAAGAAGGACCGTATGGCACGAAGAAAGCGCGGAGAGGAGGTTTTCTGTAAGTTGCACTTCTTTATTACACATTACAATTGGTTACTAACTTTGTTGCAGCTGACGAGGACGAATAAATGAAGCCACAGTGTAAGAGATAGGACTTCATCACTAGCCGTAGCATCATTCAGGAATAGACGTAATAAAAGGGAAGGGCACGATGCTTTTTGTTGTTGGCCTGGCGTTTTGTGCGTTTACCAAAAATAGCAGATAGACCATTCAGAAGTATAGACCTCAAATTAAAGAGACGCTTCAAGTTCAACAGATTCTATACAAAAACTTTGTGATTTGTACGTCGTGCTGCAACTCAGTATCAAATGTAAACACTTGTAAAGACCCTGGAATGTCTAGTATCAAGTTGATTAATTATTCACCATGAGCCTTGTTATAGTTGAGATTTGATCACTGGGAACGGTCTCCACTGCTTGCTGTAACTAGTACTCTTGATAATAACTTTATATACTGCTCGTTAGAAAGAATCGGTTTCTTTGTTTCGTACATCCCAGGGCTGCTCAATTGAAAGAAACTTGACATGAATTCTAATCGTAAATCGACTAGAGATGCTGACCCACTTACCACAAACACTATAAATACCATGATGAAGACGAAGAACGCGAATGTAGAGATGGGAGAAGATTGGTTTTGGTACACTATCGAAATCTACAGGCTACTATGTTATATGACGCCCCTTTCTATCCCCGGTATGTGTTGATTAATTTATTTGCCTGGGTTCTCGGCAACGAACTTAACACCCTTCTCGATGTTCTATCGCGACTAGTTAGCAATGGCTTCCAGTTGTGCAAATTAGGGGGATGAAAGGCATACCTTCTTGAGATCCGCCAAGCAGGCATCGAGAAGAGTCTGCTCAGTAGCATCGATCTTTCCGACGTCGTGGATCTTAGCAACACCATCTGGGCCAAGCTCGACCTTGGAGGCAAAGAACTCGACACCTTGGTCCTTGTACAATGGGCTGTCGACGAAAGTTGGCTCGATAACACCCTTCTCTCCTGAAGCAGCCTTCAACAGACTCTCAGCGAAACGAGCTCCTGCCATAGCCATAGAGAGAGTGGCGGAGCCAGCTCCATCCTTAGCGGCCACAACCTCGTCGCCACCGAATTGCACACGCTTGAGGAGCGCGGCTTCGCCGACGAGGTCTGGGTGGGAAGATTGGGAGAAGAGAGGAACGATGGTGACACCGGAGTGACCACCAACGACAACGATGTTCTCGTCAACGGGGTCGGTGTTCTTGATCTCGCTGACGAAGCGGGAAGCGCGCACAACATCAAGGGTGGTAACACCGAAGAGACGCTTTGGGTTGTAGACACCGGCCTTCTTGAAGATCTCAGCAACGATAGGGACAGTGCTGTTGACTGGGTTGGAGATGACGAGGATCTTGGCGTTGGGTGCAGATTTGGCAGCGGCTTTGGCGAGGTCGCGAACGATCGAGGCGTTGGTGTTGAAAAGATCGTCACGGCTCATGCCTGGCTTTCTGGGCACACCAGCGGGGATGAGTACGATCTCAGCTCCCTTCAGAGCAGCATCGAGACCAGCATCACCAGCTTCGTAACCAGTTACCTTGCTCTTGGTGTTGATGTGGCTGATATCTGCGGCGACACCTGGAGGGAGGGAATCAGCTATGCTGTTGGATCAGTTGGAGCATTCGACATACCGGGGGCGAGTCTGATATCATATAGAGCGAGATCTGAACCGAATTGTTAGCTTGGCTGGAAGAAGTTGAATGCAGTGATTCGGCTTACCGGTAACTCTGGGGTTCAACTTGAGGAGAAGAGATAAAGGTTGTCCTGGTGTACAGTTAGGTATCGCCTTCGCATATGTTCAAATTGCATACCAATTCCTCCAGCTGCTCCTAAAACGGTGACCTTTGATAACTATAGCAGAAAAATGTCAATTGAGCTCATCATAGTTATGGAACTGTGTATGAGAACTTACGTCTCTGGCAGACGCGGAGAATGCGCGCTGCTGGATAGCGCCAGTCAATGCTCTTCGTGCGGCAAACATTTTGTATATTGCTGATGATGACGAAGTTTATAGGAATTGATAGAGAGGAGAGTGCAGATATATGGAGGTTATTTCGATGGAGACAATTTCAGGATCTCAACACGACCGGAGCCGAACCTTCGGAACTAATTTACTAGTGCAAAAAGCTTCGCCAGAGTCACATGACTTTTTCTGGGGTTGCCGTACTTCCAGCTATGGTATTTGCTCATAAATTCCTCACGCAGATAGAACTTGTATCATGCACGTTGCTATTTCATATGATGCACAGGATATTGGGCAGGCTGGGGGTCTCCACCCGTTCAAACTATAAGTTTACTTAGTCTCGCAACTCACAGTAACTTCGTGGTTTTTTCTTTCGATTATTGAAAGAACTCTTATGAGTATTCATGGAAAATCATTCAATAAACAAGAGTAGGGAATTTAAAGACGAACTCAGTGGCTCAATGCTGCTAATCAAATGCTTGCCTCCCAATCAGAACCTAAATCGCACCTTGCAATCATCGATATCTACTTATCATTACCGTATTTAACGCCTTATCAGCCAGGGGCCAAAGAATTTTCAGGATTTTATTCGCAAGAAATTTCCTAGATACCAGGGAAAAAATATAGCTCAAAAGTAGTGTCGCAAGGACTCTTCAAATCCCGGCCCCCCCTTTAAGTGTTGGTCAAATGCTCGAGAAACGTCCAGAACCCGCTTGATGTGTGCCATGCTAAGAGGCTCGTCATTGTTGACAGCAAGGGCCTGGGCTGTCCGGATTGTGTTCTTGATCTGATTATCATGTTAGCAATGCCATCCACCGTTAGGCAAGGACAAGAATCTACCTGGCGACCATTCAAGTTGTTCTTTGCTAAGGCATCATAATCTGCCTCCTTGAACTGCATAATTTTGGCACCTTCCAAGACTCTGACCTTCTCAATGAACATTTTGAAGACCTTCTTTCTAGCCTCAAGACTCAGTTCGCCATACCGAATAGCTACATGGATTCGAGATTGGAAAGCATCATCAAAGGTCTCCACGCGGTTAGTTGTCAGGAACAGAATTCCTTGGAAGTACTCTAGCAAACGTAGGAAGATCGACACAAGTGCATTCCGATGAATGTCATGAATGGTACGGGCCTCCAAGAAGACATCGGCTTCGTCGAGAAGTAAGACAGCTCCCCATGCATGTGCAACATCAAGAATCTTTTGTAATTCGTGCTCCAAAACTGAAGGATTCGTACCGAGTTCACCTGCACTAACCATGTAGAGCGGACATTTAAGGAACTCGCTGATGCCCTCCGCTGTGAGTGTCTTTCCGGTACCAGGTGGACCATGCAGTACAGCGACTAGACCTTTTCCTTTACCCTGAATCACATCATCAATGCTTTGAGCAGGGTGGTATTTGTGGGATTCGACAAGCGCCTTCACAATAGCCTTAGTATCTTCTGGAAGTACCAAAGACTCATAGGCTCCATCGTTCCATATAATATCCCTCACTCCAGATACTGTGAATTCAAGCCAAAGCTTCTCTGCAAAACTAAAGCCAAGGACTACGGAAGACGCGATCAGGTACTCGTCGTCAGTGAATACAGGAATTGCCTGCTTCTTCTCCTCAAGTGCAGCCGCATCTGCATCTTTTTTGGCCTTTTCGCTGGGCAACTCATCCAGGTTCTCAACTGTAACCTCCTC
>Ga0247807_10000686_pt1 | contig 21310 bp, 21 predicted proteins | sample UWRJL074202C1_FD_179931 | JGI IMG/M metagenome (GOLD analysis project Ga0247807, IMG submission 179931) | Plant litter microbial communities from Arlington Agricultural Research Station in Wisconsin, United States - UWRJ-L074-202C-1 | ecosystem: Environmental > Terrestrial > Plant litter >...
GAGGCGTATAACCAGGTCGATATGGTGCAGGAGGTGCTAGTACTGCGCGTGATTGTGGAGGCGCTTGAGATCTAGGAGGTTGCTGTTGAGGCTGTGGCTGGAACTGTTTCTGAGATGGCATATTTGGTCTGGACTGCTGATGTGCTACTGGTTGGGTATTTGCATCTTGCTGGCTCACTTGCAGGTGCTGAGGCCGCGATTGGGAAGGAGCAGTACCTGAGGTTGGGTAACCAGAGTATTTGGAATACGTAGCAACCGTAGCTCCCGGCAAAATCGGAGGAGGTGCTGGTGTATATTGTGCGTTTGGAGATGAAGCAGCAGGTCGCCATCTAGGATCCGTACCAAAAGCCAAACTTGGAGATTGATGGTTTGGAGTCTGGGTTGGGGTGGCTGCCTGCAGGAAACTTTGCTGTGATAGATATGCCTGTGGGTCAACTCGATATGCCTCGTTGGTATTAGGAATTCGCGGCTTGTACATATATGGCTTCTCATCCTTTCTGAGAACAGCAGGTGGAGGCGGACGAATACTTCCTTTAGAGGCATTTAAAGCGTTCTGGTTGATATTCGTTGGATAAGACGCGGCATAAGATTGACGAGGGACAGTGTTGACTGGCTTGGGGATCGTGTCCAAGAAATGGCCTTTGGGATTATGTCTTGGTTTGGTGGGGTCCTCGGTAAACTGTGCCCTTGCCTCTGTAGACGTCTTTCCAAGATAGTGCCAGACCTGGTTCTCCTTTGCGAGCTCAATCTTTGCTTGATGAGGATTGCGCGCAGTTGGGTCATTTTTAAACTCGGCCCAAGTGCAACCTTCAACAAAGGGATCACCGGCCCGAGGTATATCATCAGCCTTTCGCTTACTCGTATTGAGCGACTCTTTGGCCTTGAAAGACTTGGGCATGGGAATCGCATTTGCAGATGGCTTGACAAGCTTGAAGTCTTGTGGGCTTGGTAAGAGAAGCCATTTATACTCGACTTCAATACGTTCACTAGATGCTGTCAGTACTCAACGTAATGGAAGAATGTTTCGGGGCTAACTCACCCTCTTGGTAATATGTTAACAAGGAGTGTTTCTTCGCTCGTGCGGTTCTCAACGACAATGCCAGCAAATATATCCGCTCTATAGTACTGCATCTGGCATGTTGCGCCAACTTTGAGTTCCAGACCAGTTCTACGAATTCGTTCTATTTCGGACAGGTCATTCGCTAGGAGGTTCTTGTCTCGTTTGGTGCGGTGGAAACGACAACTAAACTCAATACCATGTTCCTTGTATTCGGTTCCGTCCTCCCCAAAGACAGGGATTTCACCTTCCTCGACAAAAACTCCAGCTGCAGCTGCACATGTAGCGTGATAAGCTCTGATACATTTCTTCTGCGAGCATTGGAAGCAAGCTCCCTTTTTGGAACGGCAGTAGTTGCACTTCAGATCCAGACGAGCTCTGGCTATGTATTTTACATCCCTAACAATATCCGTTTCCCCAGATTCAATAGAAGTTTCTGGTATATATAAGGCACACATTCGATGGACTCTCTCTCCGTCCTCTGTTGTAAGCAGGGGCTCGTTTGGAATATCATTCGGACAAAGGATGCACGGCTCTCTAGCTGGTGCCTTAAGACGCAGGCGAACCCTCTTAAGGTTGACAGGCTGGCCCTTATCGGTCGTAGGTCGCTTACGTTTCTTCTTTGGAGCCTGAGTCTTGATCTCTCCTTTGTTTCGAGAAGGTGTAAGGAGGTCTGCCTGGCCATTGGCATCGTCATCTTCTTCATCTTCTTCCTCGTCTTCAGTTTCTTCAAATTCCGTCTCTTCTCCTCTCATCTTGCGTTCAATTTCTCGAACATCAATCCAAACACTGTCTTGAGCCTGACTACAATCGCATTTCTTTGCGACACGTCCGTATTCGAGCCATGATTCCATTCCGAAATTCACGGCCTCGGCACAGTTGTAGCCTAAATTGTAGCCGGAATGATAGCCATATGGAAAAGTGATGACAAACTCTCCAGGATAACAAACGATCTTGTTGACTTTAATGTTGAAGTTTTGTAATAAGTGAGAGGGTGAGATCAAAAATGTCTTGTGACGAAGAAACTGGTCACAAGCTTTCGCATCAGTCGGCCAAATGGTCTTCATTGCAGCTTCGAAGCGTCTAGCATCTCCTTGAGAAATGCTATACCACTGCTTTGGGGCTCCGAAATGTAGATAGTTGATGCTGTAGAGATCTACATCCTCCAAGTGCCACGCAAAGGTAGCTTTCCACATTCCCAAATACAAGTATGCTGTGTTGACACCGGGAATCTTCGTGCCCAAAACATCAAGGATATTTTCGAGCTTGCCAAGGTTCCAGGTTGTAGTAGCATCTGTGAAGAGCGAGCCAGGCATGTCTGCACCATAGAGAGGAGGAGCGTAAGTAAGCGTCTTCCAGTATGCCCGCTCGAGCTCTTCGCAACGCTCAGCGGAAAACTCTTCATCAAGCTCGTACTGAAAGTCTTTGAAAGCTGCCTCATCAACCTTTGCCGCGGCTTCCTTTCGGTTGTACTTCCGGCGGGAAGAAACAGAGATAGCTTGCGCTTGTCTTCCACCCATTCTACCTCGCACTGGTGCTTCTTCGTATTCGTCTGGCTCTTCTTTAATTGAGTCCAGATCATCCTCTGGCTTCAAAGACGGTGATACTGGGGTTGGCAGTCTGTCAGGAGTAGCTGGGCTGTCCGTTGTTGGAGCTACGTTTGCCTTCACTTTGCTCTTGAAAGGGCGACCAGCCTTTCTCCTACCTGTCACGCCGGCTGTTGGTGTGGTTGCAGCTCTAGCTTTAGGCGCAGTACGTGGCGCGGGTGGTTTATCCTGGTTTAGACGACGCTCGCCTCGCTTTGCAGGAGGTTGATGTTCACTTTGCTCGCATAGCTGCCGCCATTGTGGTAGATTGTATGATCTCTGATGCAATATATTTGCTTGTCGGTATGTTCCACTAGTGCCCATAATATCCTGTTTAATAGGTTCCCTCACCTTAATTGTCTTAATGGCGTCGTCGAGTCTCGGAAGTGCGCCCTTCCACTCCGCTGGTGGAATGACCTTGACAATTCCGGACTTCATACCGTACGGATTGACACCTTTCATCTACACAATCTTTTGATTAGCGCCTGCCATAGCTATAAATTGCTGGCAGGGACGTACATAGCGGGGAAAAGACTTGAATTGTTCCATAGTCGGCTTAAAAACTGGGACTCGACCATCATCGGCCCATGATTCTGGCTCAATAACACCGATATCATCTTCTGGATCTTCGATATCTGAGAGTTCCGAGTCAGAAGCGGAGGCATCTTGCTTGGGCGACTCCTTGCTGGACTCTGGGGGAGAGTTAAGATGGCTATCCACCTCCCGGGGGGGCTGGACGGCCGGCGCAACAGTCTCCATCATAGATGATTTCACATGCGTACGCTTTCTATGATATATTGGTTGACGTCGAGTAAATGATTTCCGGGGAGATGTGTAGGAGGGGGTTGGAATGGCCTGATCAGTTCCAGGTCGGTGGAAGTGGGTGCTGGGCGCGGTACGATGCCTGTCAGCGGAGTCGGTATACCCAGTTCAGCAGCGTGGATATAAGTTAGAATCAAATGTATTCAATGCTTGCTTCACTATCGCGTCGTTGAGGAGGTTGAAGTCGAACGATGGAGGTGCCGAAAATACCATCCTTTTCGGGTTCAGTGGTCATTAGATTATCCGCTAATCCTATCTGGGCTAAGCCCCAACAGCTAGGTGCAATCTGAAATCCGAGCCTCTGCCACCTTTAAATAATGATTTGTGCATCTATTGTTTGTCTTCAATTGTATGAGAGTGTATGTTCTGGTAAGAACACTCTCAGATCACTTCGAGAGCTAGATAATTGGCATGGAAGTCGTGTCTGGCTGTGTTTCTTGCATTGCAGCAATATGCGTGCCAAGGCTGGAATCAAGACTATGATCAGATAAGATTCTCCTCAACCATCGCCACTCATCGCCACTTCAGCATCAGCTTCTGTCAGGGACAACATCGGAATCTACTTCAAATAATTTCAATAGGGTTAAGAGGCGCATACTTAAACATTATTGTTAGTGGAAGTATGTCTACGTTGGGCTTCTTTCCTTTCGTCAATACTTTGTCATTCCAGAAGTTGTCAATTGACGAGGCAGGAATATAGAGCATTATTTACCATCTTTGGCGGTGTCTGGCAATCGCAAGTTTGGAGGAATGACCTTTGGAGCCTGAGAGTGGTGGTCGCAGTGCGTGCACAAACACATACGCCGTCTCCCCGCCCTCACAGATCCCACCGACCCTCACCCACGTCCACGATAAGTCGTGGCCCACTATCCTATGGTCATTTCAAAAATAACGTGGAGACACTGCTCTCTACAAAATCGCACCTCCAGAAGACGAAGCTCTTCCTCTAGCAAGCCTACTATACAGAAGGCGTAGCTACCCTTCATCGACAGATATCCTTCTCGAGCATCGCAAATCAGTCGCAATGACCTAGCATTCGCATCTCTCGATCTTGAAGCACACGTGGTGAGCATTTCTCCAGCATCATCTTTAGGGAGACTGAAGTTCTATGGAGCTAAAATCCCCACTATAGGTTCACTTGTACCTGTTCCTGGTGTCGGGATCTGATTAATCAAGCGTGCATCATGCAAGATTGCTGCCGTCAGACGTCAATTTAAGCTTCTTTTCCCTACCCTACCCGCCGGGGTTTTCTACGGAAGTTCCGGAATCAGGGGGTGATGGACGAGGTGGGTGAGGTCAGTGTGGTGGGTGTGGTGCACTGGCTGGCGTGGATCAAGTCGGAAAAACCTTGACATCTGGAGCTTCCCGACCAATCTACTTCTTGCGAGCCTAGCTAACAAGTGACAGGCTAGGCCCTGCCCCACGAGGTCAGAGACTTTGGATGCAGCTCAACTTGATCTCCTTGACCTCTAGCTTCCTCTTCTGTGTATTCAAGACTATTGTGCGAAGAGGACATTTGTCATCTGTCATCGATCCCCGTTAGCTGGAGTTGAGTCTGCTCAAAGTTATGGCATGAGGTGTCACAGCAGCAAGGCTAACATCAAATTCTGCCAACGCTATCGTACCCAATTCTTCCGAGGGAGTGACCCCTAGCTTGTTGAGACTCGTCAGCACAAGTATGGGAAGAGGTCAGCGAGTAAGATGTTTTATTCTTTTGCATGAAAATGCTACAATGTATCCACCTCGTTTGTGGTTTTCTGTCGCTACCTTTATCAAGTTTGGAAAGGTTTGGTCTTTGATTTCGAAACGTCTCGGAGATGATATGTTTCCTTCATTGAGTTGCTCCAGTCCATGTACGTACTCTAGAAGGCTCTCGTCGTAATATCGCTTCAGTATTATTAGTTTTATGTTCGCCAGATTGGGTGATACAAGATTTTGGTACTGGCAATTCTCCCACAAGAGCTCAGCCTTGGCGATTGTAGCTTCGAGAAAGGAGCATAATATGGTTACGAGTGCAGGGCTCAACTGTTCTCGCGTGGCTTTATGCTAAACTAACATGGGATATAATTTTGATATTAGTCTTAAATCAGCTGCCTATGTTAGCTAGATTTCAGTTCTGCTTCGCATATAGAGCAGTCCAAACGTAAGTCCCTGGGTGTGGAGGCTTCCACCGATAAGCCCCCAAGTTTTAGGAACCTCTGCTAGTGAGCATAACGAGATCGGTTTTCAAACACACTCCTTGGCTTTTACATATGGTTTCATCCTTTTCAAGTGAAGCAGTGATGACTCAGGCTCTCAGAAATTCAGTTTGAAGGTACAGGTAAAGTTTTACTGTCTTTATGAACAACTTCTTTGTAAAGCACTGCGAATATCGTTGACTGAATCTACAGTTGATAAGTGAACGAATTCTGACCATGCATTGCTCTTCTGGTCTAAACAGTCAAACATACTTGAACTACGGCGACTTTCTCCTAAACCTCTAAGATTTTTATAGGTGCATCAAGTCTGAACTGTTATTCAGTGAATGACCGACCATTAATATCTGTATTACTCCTTTTCTCTATTAGTATAGAACATAAAATATTCAAACAGACTCGATGTATTCCCCATTTTATTAGCAAAGACAACCTCACTTACTTCACTAACTAGACGACGAAGAGAATAACCAGGTGGGGTACAAATTTATTCACGTAAGAGCCAGAAGTATCATAGTAACAAAAGCAAGGCTCACTGACTAGTGAAGACAACCGTCTTTTGAAATCGTCCTCCCCAGATGATAACAGCAGTCCTGACATCGAACCTGCTTCGTTGTTCCATCCTAAGTCTCTCGTGGCATTTGATTTAGCATGATTTAAATTAATGAAATTCTTGAGTAGCTAAACCCACGAAACATAAACCTATCTTAACTCTACAGAACACTACACTTAGAAATTCAAAATCCGCTCTACTCTCCAATTCGCTTCTTCACCCCGTTCGTATGAAAAAGATTCATGGTGTTTGTTGTAACCGAGCACTTTACCCAAGAAATATCGGTCCAAATCTTTAATGGGATAGAAGGAGGGGCTTGGTATGCTTGTGAGTTTGGCATGGTAAGGGATTAAATTATTTGTGAATTGCCGAGGTGTGCGGCGAGCCGAATGTCACTATTTTGACATCACTAAACACCGACCTTAAATACTCTGCTCAACGAGTCGACAACAAGAGGAAAGCCGCCGTCAAATTATGGTAACAATCATCACATTAGAATAAAGGCTTAGAGATCTTGGTGAGTATGCTTGATTATTTATTGTATATGATGTCTAAAGCTAGGAAGACGATGTAACGACATCGCCAACGCCACGCTATGCAATGATGCTACCGCTCGACTTCTCATACTCCGAAATGATACATAGCCAACTTATCAGCTGTTCAAAAATCCCCCAAAGCTCCCCTAATACTCAGGCTCTGTTTTGATCTTAGGTCTAACCGCAATGTGTTCATCCTAAAAATGCGTTAATCAAAGCCTTTACTTGCTGAAACATTTCTGGGGCACTGAAAGACTCACCTCAGCTTTCCTCTTTCCCAATACCGGTTCAGGAGTCCCACGCTTTGCTAACGAAGCTAGACTATCCTTGAAAGCCTCCGCATGACAACTAGCATGATATACCCTGCCCCCAATCTCCTTTGCATCCAACCACACAAACTCCTGAAGATCATCCTGCCATGTCATCTCAAACTTTTCTTGACAGATCGGACAAACTTTATCGGAATTTGCAGAATCAGCGATCACGTATTGGACTTTTGGTTTCGCGGGTGAAGATGTGGTAGATCCTCCGGAGCCGTTTATAGTCTCAGCATTTTTGGCTTCTTGGTCGTTTGATCGGGATTTGATCCACTCCTGATCGTGTGTTAGACTGCTAGTAAGAGATATTCCATGCATGACTGGAAGACTTACTAGTTCATCCACATACCAACTACGATGTTGGCCTCTGCTTTGTGCTTCGGACATTCCATGATTGACCATGAAGTGCCAATCCATGTGCGCGGCTTTCTTCTTCTTCCCTTCTTCGTCTGTTTTGAACCGGCGGCCACATGTTGTACATGGTGCCCCGAGGCGTTCATATAGACTGGAGATTAGATGTGGCCGAAACCTAACACTATTAGCTACTTATTTGTCGTCTGTGAGAGTTAATGTCTTACATTTTTAGAGACGAAGATTTAAGAACAACATCATTAGGTATGTCTGCTAAAGGCGTTCTCGAAACTGGAGGTGTGAACGCTGGGGGTGGAAATCCAGGAGGTACTTTTACTGTTAAAGAGCCTAAAGGTAAAGGAGGTGTACTGGTGGCACTACCAAGCATACCAGCAGCACGTAACCTTTCCAGCAACGAACTAGGATCAGGAACAGGTGTAGAAGATGCAGGTGGTTTAGTAGGCTGCGCAATATTTGGAGGGGATAAAATACGAGCAGGCTGTGGGGGAGGCACTGGCTGAGGTGTGGCAGATTGTCTAGCAAGCAGTGCTGCAAGACCTGGAAACATTGAACTTATATTAGGCTTTTCAGCAGGTGCTTGCACCGGAGCTGGTGGGAGTGTAGCTACTGCAGGAGGGGGGGAATATGTCGAAGGAGAAGACATTCTAGCAGGTTGAGCAGCCTCGGAAAGTTGTGTAACTTGAGCTCTAATTAGAGCAATCTGATCAGGCGGTAAGCGCTGATTACGCAGTATTGTCTGTAAATCAAGAAGAGCTTTCAATCTTGTTGCAATATTCTGATCCCCTACATTTTGGGCAAATTGGGATTTTGTCAGATCGATTAGATTTGCAATATCACTTGTCAACGTGCCTAAGCTATGATCAGAGGCCTGATATTCCTGCGATGGTGTTGCTGCTTGCTGCGCTTGCCAGGATGGCACATTGGGGTTCTGCAGGCTATACTGAGATGATTGAGGTTGTTGGGGATACTGTTGAACAGGGGCTTGTTGTGGGTACTGCTGAGATGATTGGGGATATTGCTGGTGCCATTGCTCTGGTGGCGCTGGGTACGGATACTGTGGATTTGGAGAGTGCTGCGAGTACTGCTGATTTGGGCTTGGTTGGGGGTATGGCTGGTTTTGAGGTGGATGTTGATATTGCTGATTAGGCGGCTGTGAGTATTGTTGAGCTACTGGTGGAGCGTACTGTTGACTTGGAGGTCGCTGCCAATAATTAGTAATCCAGAATGAGAGTGGAAATGGAAACGTACTGGAGGTAGTCCGTGACCTTGCTGGCCGTTCATCTGATTAGGATATGTCTGAGGCGCCCCTGGAGGAGGGTATTGTTGCTGACCAAAATTCGCACCATGACTTGGTGGGCCTTGAGCGAGGGGCTGTATCGGAAGTTGGCCTGGTGGGGTTGGGGTGTCCCGAAATGGGGTTGTAGAGAGCGGACGACCTCTTCCCATAAACTGTTGCTGACTCCTGAGCTGCTCTTGTTGAGCTTGTACAGCAGAGGTTCTCGCTTTGATAAGCGCATTTTCAATAGGTCGTGTCACATCTGGCGGAAACACTGGTCTTGTATCTATAGATCCAGGAACTGGCTCCTTCCAAGTCTTCAACATCTCTTCCATTTTTCTCCGAGTGCTATTGTCGACCAATACGTATGCCTCCATAAATGTAGAGTATAGTTGCCGGCCAAAGAAGAGCGTGTAGGGAGTGCCAACGTTTTTGACAACGGAGTCGAGAACATAGAATGCAGGCAATTTCTTCTGCGGCGAAATCTGGCAAAGCGTAAGTGAGAAGTCAAAGAGTTTAACAGACACATAAAAGAGAAGAAGGCAAACATGCAGGTGTGTACATGAGATTACTAGAAGATGTAGCATAATTGATAGAAAATAGTGTTTCTCCTACCTGCTTTATGTGAAGTCTCAAGGCCTCTGAAATGGCTAATGCATGCTCTGTGTTTTCTTTTGCAATGACTGTTAGATTGCTGATTTCATACCGGGAATTCATCGTCAGCGACTGCAGTGCTTGGACATAGTCCTCCGCGACTTCATCAGAGGGCACTCCATAAGACATGATGGACAAGACAACTATGAAGCCCACAAAAGAAAAGAAGAGGTCTTTGTTTGTTGCGTGATCCACCAAACTTAGGAATCTCGTGCTTGAGTTTTTCTTGAGGAGCTTTTTCAACAGCAGCTAACTAGTTCGACACAACAAAAGTATTCAAGAGAGCTAGAAGTTTGTAGTGTATTTTGATGAATGTCAATACTCCTGATGGCCTCCCTAATGCCCCTCAACTTTGATTGTCAAACTCCCTCCGTCAGCCAACCTCTCCTAACCCCCAATCCTCTCAGTATAAAAGACTGTCGATCCGTGCTCGATTTACTGAGAACCTAATATTCAGTGGCCCTATATAGTCAGAGTAGTGAAGTGTGGTGGTGATTTCGTGTGCGAGCTGTGTTGGCTTTCGCGTGGGCGAGTTGGTAAGTATCATGATCAAAGGTTGAACTTGCGGCTCTGGTCAAAGGTATGTGCACAGACCATACTATTTAGAGCCTGTCAAATAAGGCAGTCAAGATATCACGTGCTTTGTATGCATTGGCGCTAAGAAATGACTGCCGTCTCTGTGACGCAGTACTCCACACCTTCCTCAACAGGCCACCTGAGTAAGGACAAGTCAGGTATTTTGACTTCCCCTCGATTAGATTTGACTTTCTCATCCTTACATATACTACACTCTTATCCTACAAGACTCACCACAAACAGCATTACCAATATATCCCAGTGCGCAACATCATGAAATTTGCGACCCTATCCCTCCTTGCACTCATAACCTTCGTCATGGCTACTCCACAACCGCAAAAGAACATCATCGTCTCATATCCAGACGAGACTCCTGATAGCGTCGTACAGCAGGCGAAGGATGCCATCATAAGTGCTGGTGGAACGATCACTCATGAGTACAAGCTCATCAAGTAAGTAACTGCTATCACTTGTTCGTACGAAACTGTCTCACACCAGTACAGGGGCTTTGCAGCATCATCACCAGCCAAAATCCTCGAGACTGTGCAGTCCATGGGAACTGACTATAATGCCGTGATCGAAGAAGACCAAATGGTTTCTATCAACTAGTGATATGGAGAGCATGGATGAGGCGGAAGATGAGCTTACGTGTAGATCGCTGGGCCGAGAAAGATTTGTTATATTTGGGACTGAGCCTTTTGGCGCAAATATGGGTAGGATTGCTTTGATAGGCGTTATATACTGGTATGGGAATGGGGCACTGCACGTAGTGGTAGAATAGGTTAAATATAAGTTATTGACTTTGGATGCTTTACTGTGCCTGACATTGTGACCCTACATGGTGGTTGAATTCACTGGTTATAGATGTATGGCCGTTATAAGATCTATTGCATAGTGTGCATAGTGTCAGTTCTTTCGTTTACCTGTTTCCTTTGTGCCTATACATTGGCTCGTTGGTCACGATCAATCTCGACCCGAGTGCTGGTATATTTCAGTGTATGTATAGGATGAATCTGCACTCTTCTCTAGGCATACCTACATCCAAAGTCCTTTGGTGATGCCAGTGAGCTCACAAAATATAAAGTCTTATGACAAGTTTTTCATAGTATTGTTGGATACTCTTCATATAGCCCCTATAAATCTAGTGGAAAGTTACACAACCACGAACCTACACAAAAGGTGGATTTCTCCCTGAAAGAACAATAAATGCGAACCAGTAACTGAACAACACTTTCTTTAATCATTGGCTTTCTTTGTGGTGAACAAGAATATTGTTGAACGTAGTGGGGTTTCTTTGGTGGCACGTCGCGTGGACACTAGGAGTGCCTCGCGACTCCTGGACAATGAAACCGATAGCATAAAGTCCCGTCACTATATGCAACGCGGCCCTAACACCCAAGATGTCATACAAACCTTGTGGGACATCAATTCGCTTCCATATCTCTTGATTGCTCTTACTTTCTTCACGGCGATTCTCTAAGACGCGCAAAGTACTACTATTAAAGGGCGCGATGCCATTCTCAAGAGAGGCAGAAGCAGCCTTGCTGAAATGGGTAAGTAGCTCATATGAACTCTATACTTTGTGATTCCGCTAACTATATCATATAGGTGAATACATTCCCTCTTGACTCTGAGATAGAGTCTTTGGCAGAGCTATGCGATGGGCTGGTGTTCTGTCGTATGTTAGGTATGTTGAGCAACTATATTCTTTTTCCTATTCCCATTCTAGTTTATAATATATGCTAACTTTAAATTGCATTATAGAGGACCTTGATCCCAACTCCGCTCCAAGTGAACTCGAAAAAAACGCAGGCGGCTCTTCGAAATGGCTGCGAAAGAAGATGTGTCTGGAAGCAGTCTACAAATCACTGCTACGGTTCGTCCGTGATCATATAGGAGATATGGATTACCTTACAACGGGCAACATCGATTTTGACAAAATGGCAGAGGATAATGACGTGCAACATACGATGAAAGTAAGACAGCAGAGTTCTAACGCACCTCGATTTGACACGGCTTTAACTAATACCTGCGCTCAGTTACTGGTGGTTTTCTTGATGGCTACCTTGAATACAAGTGACGATGTCAAGAGAGAGCGCTATGTGGTGAAAATACAAAGCCTAGATCAAGTATCACAGGTACAGATAATGACATTAGTCAGAGAGGTAAGTGTTCTATTTCCTACGTTATCAACTGTAAACTTATGCTAACATAATATAAGATGAATGATCTCAAGGAAATGGGAGGCTCGATGCCAAAGGACCCACCGCCACCTAGCAGACTAAACAAAGATTTTGAGCTAGCATTCGAGGAAGAACATGCTACATTATATGCTGAGCATGAAGCTTTAAAGAAAAAACATGCCGACTTTTTGACCCGATTTGCTGCTCTTGAGATGGCAAATGAGGACCTACACCAGCAAAACGAGACCATGATGGAGCAGTTAACTACCCTTCAAAACGCCAATAACAGTGACCAAGTCGAGTATGTGGTCAATGGTTTGAAGAAACAAATATCTGAACTTGAGGCTGTCATTGCTACGCACGAAGAAGATCTCGAGATTAGCCGAATAACCAAAGAAAAGCAGGAGAAAGAACTTTACTCGACACGTCGCACTGCCCAGGCTGCTACCGAACTCGACGATGAGGTCAGAGCATTAAGAGCTGAAAATGCTTCGCTAACCAAAAAGGCGAACATGGTGGACCACTACCAAAAGAAGCTTGAGAGTCAAGCTGGTATCGATAAAGAAAATCAAAGATTACGCGAAAAGGTTGAGACTCTAGAATACCTTGAGAAGTCATATGACGAGACCTTAGCGAGCAATACGAAATTGACCAACTCCGTGGATGAGTATCGGCGAAGATTCCAGCAGTACGAAGCCGAGACTGTGGAAATGAAAGAGGTGATCTCAAATTTCCAGGTCAACCTACAATCACGCGCAGGTGAAGTTGAGAAGCTAAATCAGAAGGTTGCTCATGACGAGCAATTCATCAAGGACCTACAGGAGCAATTGACAGGTGGTGGAGATGCACCGTCTTCACCAAGATCTGATACAAATGAAGAAGGTCCTTCGACCTTGACTCTAGAAGATGAGTTGGAGCAAACTGACTCCATAGGACCAAACTTGCAACTAGAGATTTCGAGACTGAAGGCTGAAAACAAAATTCTTCTAAGTGGTGGTGGTATAGCTAGTGCAGACCTTCGAAGCGAACTTGCGACTGAGCAGAAATTACGCAAACGTCTTGAGGACAACAATCAAGAGATGACCGAAAAGCATGCTCTTGTGCTGGAGCAATTGACGGCGGTCCTTGATTTGACGCCTGGAGACAAGTTAGTAACAAAAATTGATATATTGATGAAAATCAATCCTTCATTTCGCATACTTACCACAAACTTTCACAGGGACATGCATATTCAACAAACACGAAAAGCTTTCGAAGAAGCCAAACACGAACTATCCCGGCTGAAGAAAAGGGTTGAAGAGCTCGAAACGGAACTTACTAGTTGCAAGCGCGAACTACTTGTCGCGAAAACAGATCGTAAGTCATACCCACAAATCACCCTCTATCTAGAGTTGTCAGGATTTGTGGCCGGTTTCAAGGTGCAATGGCAGCGTGAAGGCAAAGTGGTCAAGAAAGAGGCCGCTACACTACCGGACGCTCTGTTACTATCATTCAGGCAATTTGAATGTGGTACAGGGTAAATACGTTGGTGATCTTTGATTACCGCCTTGACTGGACACAAATCCTAACAATCTCCGGTGCTGCGATGCACAGAATATATGCTGACAATCTGAACAGTTGAAGCAATTGACGGTGAAGAAATCGAGGCTTTGGAAAAGCTGAAGCAAATGCATCACATAAATACGGTCTCCACACAGAACGATTTACAGATCCTTCAAGGCAAGCAGAAAGATTTAGAGATCGATATACAGCAACAGCAAAAGCACTTGATCGAGGCTCTGCTGGCCAAGGACAAATTTGCAAAAGAGCTTGAAGCACTGAAAGGGGATACTACATCGCTAGAAGGATTAAAACAGGTAAGCGCTCGAGTTTTACCATCCTTAGATAGTAGCGATGGTCTTCGTCAGCGAAAAATCCTGTTCCCGATGACAGAAGATGCCGATCTTCATGCCGAGCTCAAAGCAGTCGGCATGGGACAAGACTGCGCCACAAGATAGATCACCGTACCAACTTCAACTACTGCTGGATCTCGTCTTCTTCTGGAGATTGTTCGAGTTTCAAGTTAAGATTCTGACTAACGTACTCATAGCAAACTACAAAACAAGAAACCCTTATCGATGACCTCCAAAAGCGGCTCAAGGATGCTGAGACAGGCGGTGTTGATGCTCAAAAGGTATCGTATTCTTCAGATTATTACATATATGCATCCCCTCTCCAACTAGAATTTTACCATCTTATTATGCAAATTCGTTCCTGCCTGTTGCCTGCCTGTAGAATATATCGTCGAGTTTAAAAAAGTGGAGGCTGATGATTTAATCTACATTTACATTGGTGAAAACAGTGGCTAATAAATTCCTAGGCGGCGAACGAAGCCCTAATCAAGAATTTGATGCGTGAAAATTCCATGATATCCACTGCGTGGTACGATCTTGCGAGTCGTCTCCAAAGTAACCACGTGGTATTGCAGCGTCGACAAGACGCGCCAAAGAGTTGGCTGAACAAGCAGAGACAGATAGTTAATGCCACCCCCCGCAGATAAAGCATATCAGGCCATGTGATGACCCACAACTATTCTGTATTAGAAGCGCATTAGATGGACAGGAAGTGGTCCTTTTGTTTTAGAAGATGGTATATATGCGTATGTTGTTTGCGATCAAGAAGCATTGATAGACGGCGGCATAGGATTGAGCGTTGGACTTTGCGTATACCCTATATAGATCTCAACTATTGTCATTATCTGCACATTTGCAATTTATCTTTTCTTTAAATCCACGATCAAGCCTCTAATTTCTACTGATGAAGAAGTACGCTATGAATCTCTGAGCCTCCTCCCGTTTTGCCAAACCAAAATTAAATTGGCAACAAATGTCCGCTCCCCCGTTTCATACACCGCAGCATCGGCCATCGATCAAACCATCAGCAATCTTGAATTCAAGTCGGAAGTTCATTCCGATAAGATGTGCAACAAACGTTTACACGTCCTCAACTTCACAATCTGCGATGGAAATGATTGGGTAAGATGAGGGTTTGGAATCAGGAGACTGTGCCAAAAGACAGGCTTCTGGAGGGAGGGACGTCCGCCTCCGCGTTGATGGCCATTACGAATAAGTTCCGAGAGAGTTGCCTCGTCAGCCAGGCATGGTGAGACGGGAACAAGAGACAGGGCTGGAGGGCATTTGTTCGGAGAGTCCACTACATAGCTTAAGTGGCGTCCTGTCGGTGGTTACAATTTGAAGCTGTTGCAATGTACTCTGAATCTGGGTCTCGAAAATAGTGACAAACATACAAGCTCTTCCTTTACTTGAGGAAGTTATCCACTACTGCTGGTGTATATCTCCGGCTCCGTGCATGGGGTTTATTATTTGCTTCTCACCAGATTATAGTACTTTTAAGTGCTGTTTTCTTTCCTGGTTAGTTATCACGTCTGTTTGAACAGCTGTAGTCTGCCCAATTCGGCGAGCTCTACAATGTAGGCATAAGAAAGACTACGTTCGCCTTGCGGCAGCCTCTTGCTGATCACAAATCTGATCACTAAGTTTGATTCGGAAACGCTGTCGGTAGTGTATCTAAGCCCATTGATAGGCCTGATAGTAAGAAAGCTTTTAGAGAATGTCACGAAGTATATGTGAATGAGATTTATGGGCTGAAGGTTCATGTAAGTGTAATAATACCATGACTTAAAAGAATCTAGGCCAATCACATCAAGCCAGATTTTTCCTGCGTTATTTTCTGTTGTTCAGAATCTAACCACATCTTTGCGTTTTTTGAATGGTTGGTATGTGTTCTTGACCAACCTCTACTTGATTACCCACAATCTGCGTTGACAAAGGACACTATATCGACACTTCTCTGACTGCCAACCTAAAAGGACTCCAAGTATTTGTACAGTTGTTAATTTCTTAATTTAGAAGCTCAAAAAGTTCTCATGTATGGTAGAGGCATTTCAATAAGACAAGCTTAAACAATATTAGAACTACGTTCTCCAGTCAACAGGGACATAGAGAAAGCGACTGCAAAGCCATTTGTAACTTTACGTCATACTTGCTGTTAAAAATTGAAATGGATAGAATATGCATCGGGTAAATTTAAACTTCGTCACACCGCGGAAGAGATTCGAAACACAGGCTTTTATGATATAGGAAGGCGAGATCTAGCATAGCAATTGTGATCACGGATCACGACATCTATAGTATTCAAACAGGAGATTGAGTGTTAAAGGAGAAAGCTTTGATTCGAAATTATTCCATATAGCTGATTGGACAATTCATCGCAAAACGACAAGAGATTGGAATAGCATGCTTTAGAATAGGAATATGTGGTGTACAAGTCCACGTCGTGTGAAATGCTGTGGTACCTTCAATACCTAGGAGAGGGATCTCAAAATATATGGAAGCAAGAAAATATGATCTGTACCAGTAATGCTAGCTAGCATCGATGGGGAAGACAAACAAGCTCTTGAAGATCTGTCAAAAATAGCATAAGTACTAAAAAATTAGGAACCATGTTGTAAGGACTTATCCAATCAGTTGCAGAACGCCTGTCTCACACACCAGTTAACAGTCTCCAATAGAACTAATATTTTCTGCATACTAATGTATTGTACATACAGTCAGTTCAAGCACAAACCCCCGTGGGAAGCATGCAACCCAGAGACCGAATCCAAGGCATGAATTTGAACCAAACTTCAAGTCCACCCCAACGCAACCCAATAAGGTAACTTTAAAGAGATCTATTTGAATCTTGGCCACTTTACACTCATTGTTTGCTCCCAAGTTAAAAATACAATTTAGCGTCCAGTGATTTTACTCAACAGAGACCCCTTTGGTTTTGGTTGGTCAAAAACCCCGAGGAGGCTCTTCCATACCTGACCAGGCTCTTGGCTGGCATCAATTCCCTTCCAGATACCGGTCTTCTGGTAGTACCCAACGACAGGTGCGGTTTGTTCGTGGTATGTAACCAGTCGCTTCTTCAAAGCATCGGCATTGTCATCTGATCTTTGAATCAGAGGTTCGCCAGTGATGTCGTCGGTCATCGACTGCTTAGGAGGGTTAAAAACTCGGTGGTAAGATCGACCTGAAGCTGGGTGTACGAGGCGACCAGTTATCCGCGAAACTAGTAGCCCATCATCAATTTGAAGCTCAACAGCGTGCTGCAATTTCTGGTTTCGCTCCGTGAGCATAGAATCCAACCGTTGTGCCTGTACGACCGTTCGTGGGAATCCGTCAAGAATGAAACTGTAATAGCTGTCAGGAGAGTGCCCAACACGATATAGGTATAGAGTACGTACCCTCCCTTGCACTCTGGGTTTTGCTCGAGTTCGGCCTTAATCATTCCAATAACTATCTCGTCACTGACAAGTCCGCCTTGGTCCATGATCTTTTTGGCTTCCCGACCTAAAGGTGTCTTCTTTGCGACTTGCGACCGCAACATATCGCCGGTGGCCTAAAATGATTAGAAAAGCACCATATCTATATAGAAAGTTGGCAGAGCCTTACCAAGTGACAGCATGAGAACATCTCCTTAATCTTGGGGGCTTGCGTTCCTTTACCTGTAAAGAGTTAATTGCCCAGTGTCAAGTGGTGTTCACAACCCAGAAATCGGGCGAAAAGGCAGGGCAAATACCAGCTCCAGGAGGTCCCATCAAGATCATCCTGACCGATTCGCTTGCAGTAGGTGCAGCGCCAGAGCCACCATGTTGAATCTTGTCTTCCAATTGCTTCACACGTGTCTCGAGCTTATTAACCAAATCTTTCAATGCATCCACGGTCTCGTCCTTAATTGGGGCCATTGCGACTAGTTCGAAATTATATAAACCTGACCAAGGCCGTGATATGATCTGGGAGGGCGACGTATGGGGGAATTAAGGTAGGATGGCGGGGTGAGGAAGTTTGTTGCGACTTGATCATAAAATTGATGATTGAAGTTCTTGAGAAGCTTTAGCCATGAGCTGGACCGTAAATTGTAGGTTCAAGCTCGGCTGCCAGATCCTAGCTAGCACTCACCGGCAAACCGCCCGCTTCCTGTAAGCCGAAACCGCTGAAAAGATAAATGAGAAATAGAACAAGAGTCCACGGGAATATCTAGATCTAAAGTAATCAATACTATCATGTATTAATATACATTATAGTACTGAACTCTAAGTAAAATAAAAGTCACAATTTTCGAAGGTCTGTCACGTGACTACGAATCAACGCTATTCCTCTTTCGCGAGCTCACGCAACAGCTTCAGCCTTCTCGTCCGTCCTAAAGAGCTGGGATCATCAACAACCTCGAATCTCCGCAAAATATCACACCTCTTTATTCAGCTCATCATGCCTGCAACTACTGCTGAAACCCTCTCCCTCGTCACAAGAACAGTCTCAGTTGCACCTCTTGTTCTTCTTTCTGCAGCAGATCATTATGGACGCTCTGCTAAAGGCACGCGCAAACGTGTTGTAGGAGTTTTGCTAGGGCAGAATGATGGAAAGGATGTTCGCGTGTCAAACAGTTTTGCTGGTGAGATAATCTGCTACTTTGTGGAGTGTCGGAATCAAAAACTGACCAAATGAATAGTACCTTTCGAGGAAGACGATAAGGATCCTTCTGTATGGTTTTTAGATCACAACTACGTCGAATCGATGAGTGATATGTTCAAGAAGATCAACGCCCGGGAGAAGCTGATAGGATGGTATCATTCGGGGCCAAAACTGAGGGCTTCGGATCTGGAGATTAACGAATTGTTCAAACGATATAACCCAAATCCTTTGCTAGTCATTATTGATGTACAGCCAAAAGAAGCTGGAGTCCCAACTGATGCATACTTTGCAGTAGAGGAGATTAAGGATGTAAGGGTGGAACTGCAAACCTATGCGGGAATCCTTTTGGCTAATTGACACTTAGGACGGAACGACCACATCTAAAACCTTTGTACACACACCATCAATAATTGAGGCAGAGGAGGCTGAAGAAATTGGAGTTGAGCATTTATTGAGAGATATTCGGGACGTAGCTGTCGGAACCTTGTCAACGAGAATTACATCACAATTGCAGTCTTTGCAAGGCCTCCACCTGAGGTTGCGGGACATTTCCACTTATCTCACCAAAGTTCTCAAGGGAGATCTACCAGTCAACCACGCCATTCTGGGAAATCTACAAGATGTCTTTAACCTCCTCCCCAATCTCTCCACACCTTCGACTTCATCGAACATACCCAATGGCACTGATGGCCCAGTTAAGAATAACAGCGAATTATCGAATGCTATGAGCATTAAGACCAATGACCAACTGATGGCTATTTATCTCAGCAGTTTAATCCGTGCTATTACTGCTTTCCACGATCTCATCGAGAACAAGATCCAGAACCGCCAACAGCAAGAGGAGAAGGAGGCCAAAAAAGACGATCCAAAAGACGAAAAGGATAAGAAGGTTCTAACCCTTAACGGTGTCAATGGTGAAGCCAAGGAAGGCAAGGAAGCAGAAAAAGGTAAAGATGACAAGGAGAAAAAGAAATAATGAGTGAAATATGGCGGGCGTTAAAGACATTGGGTGTTTATGGTCATCAGAACGGCATGGCAACATCCAGTTGAATGGATTAATCTGCCATTTGTATGATAGAAACGCGTATATTTGCAGCATAATAGCAAGCCACGCATGTGTGTTCATGAATATCACATATCGTTCTTGCACGTGTAACTAATCTCTCCGAATGTGCCATGAATAGTGGTATATTCAAAAGCCAGTAGAGAAATCTGGTTCCTCTTATTTAGACAACGCGTATTTGGGTATAATAACGCATGGGAAGTTCGTCTACCCATTTGCTAGAGATTTCCACTTCCTAGACAATATTAGGGGAGTCTAACAGACCTAAGTAAGAACACTTTCAACCTGCACTCAAACCAGCCACCTCCTCCCTATCCACCACTCTCTCACCCACAAAACCCCCAAGAACACTTCCCCAACGCTCCCCTAGGAGACAAGCAAGCAGATGCTTACACACTGGAACTCCACTGTCCCTACATCTACCATCTAGACTTTCCCCGCCATACTCCCAGTCGTCTCCATCGTGTGCTTTTTCCGTTTTAATTCCATCTCCAGCTCTTGAAGTCCCGAAGGAGGGAAACGCAGAGAAAGCAAAAGCGGCACAGCTACAATTCCAAGCTTCTACGCGGACAATGTAGGTGGTCCCGAAGCTTGCTCTGTCGTCACGAGTTTTGAAACGTCCTTTTGGGGGCTGGCTACTCTTCACCAGATAGAAGCCTTTCTGCTTCTTTTTGGCTTCTACAACTTCACTGCCTCTGTGATCTTGGCTTTGAGCATTTTCTGATCCTAGCTGCACCACCACTTCTCCCTGGTCTCTACTGATTTGGGCTTGACCTTGGCCTTCGTTTTGCGATGGGGAAGTATATGATATCCGAGTCACAAGTCGTCGATCTAATAGGTCGAGAGCCTGGAGGAGGGTGGGAGGGGGAATTATGACGTGAAGTGTTGTCAGTAGAGCGCGATGAGATGCTGGTAAAGACTTGAGCACATTTGTAGTGTCTATGATGTTGACTGTGTGAGCCGTGGGGTTTACTGGCTGGGATTCTGGTAAAGTTGGGGAGTAGGATGTTAAGGTGTTGATAAGAGAGGTTAAGAGGTGGCGTGGTATTGGGAGTGCCATCTCTGGATCCTCATCGTCCAATTCAGCTATGCTTTCTTAGCATCTCTATGGACTAGTGGTGGTGGACTGCCTAGATCATGGTGTGTGGTCATGAGGTTGTGGTGCTGAGAGAAATGAGCACGTGGTTCTTGTAGTCTCTACACAATGGAGATGGCAGGTTTCGCTAAAGAAAGGAGAACGTGAATGATGCTTGGCATGTGAACAATTTTGATCAACTTCCAACTTCTATGTCGAGGCGACAAGTTTATTTAGTATTGGCTGCTCACATGACTTTGAATTTCCAAAATTGAAGAGATGCCTGAATTATCACCTGTGGCACTGGGAGATAGTAGGAAGAAATGGCAAGAATCATGAAGCCAGAGTAAAGAGGACCGATTCTGTTTCAAATAATCTTATTTCTTACAACTAGCATATATAAGTACAACCTATCAAACCCATTCCTTAGGCTCTCTCAACACGTCCACCAATCTTTGCTCCCGACTTCCTTTCTCTGGCTCGTGCATATACTTCCAACTCGCCGTCGCCGGCAAACTCATCAGAATACT
>Ga0247807_10000687_pt1 | contig 21304 bp, 15 predicted proteins | sample UWRJL074202C1_FD_179931 | JGI IMG/M metagenome (GOLD analysis project Ga0247807, IMG submission 179931) | Plant litter microbial communities from Arlington Agricultural Research Station in Wisconsin, United States - UWRJ-L074-202C-1 | ecosystem: Environmental > Terrestrial > Plant litter >...
GTTTCTTCTGATTCAAATATTGAGCTAAATCCTGAAATGGTCCAGGCTGAGGATGAAGAGTGGATTGCTACAAGCCATGCTGCGACGAAGTTGACAAGGTAGTGTAGCATGTAAGCGTATGTTACTCCGTACACTGCGGCATAAATAGCTATGCAGAAGAAGAATATGCTTGTGAGGTGGCGAAGGCGAGATGTCACACGTGGGACCATCATACCGCTAGTCAAAGTCTCAACCAGGAGGACAAACGGCATAATGGACAGAACGTTGTGGTGAGAGGAGAATGGAGTAAGCCAGTGGACAGCTAGATTATGAACCCACACGACCAATATAGGTAGATTGATTGGGAGGATCCATAACATGAGTATCAAGATCGAATGCGCATAATTGGAGAAATTAAGATTTGTGTTGGATCGTGCTTCCCTAGCAAGCCGTAGGGCGCGTGCGCAAGTCGCTATTTGTACCAAACATGCAACAAGATACGCAAACTGGTATGGTATGACAGTTGATACTAGGAAGAGTAGTATTGCTGTGGTTAAAAGTCGACGTCGGGGTGTTGATGGAGAAAATGTTGGGGAAATGGTCCTCCTCCGGTCACCATTCCGCAGCCATGCTGGCTTGACACTCAGCCATCCATATATAACACTGAACATGTAGGTCATAGCAAGCGTTGCAAAATTCAGCATTACGCAAATGCCAACACATACGAGTCCTATGAGTGGGACCATGAACCAAAAGAATGGATCCTGTGAGCCTACCAAAAGATCATTTTTCGTGAAGTCAATCTGCGATTCTGTGGAATTGGCTCGCCATCCCCAAAAACCGGCCGATCGTGTTTGCGGAGGTTGCATGCTTGCTTGAGCCAGTGAGACGGACAAAAATGTAAGTGCTAGGAGGACCAGAGGCAAGGATTGGCGAAGGCACAAATCTAGAGACTCTGAGAAAGTCATGAAAATCCCCGTGTCATCATATGCACGAAATTGTTTCCTTAGAACCAATGCGACAATCAGCAAGGGGAATGCCGCAAAGACCGTTCTATACCTCATGACGAGCTTTCCCAGACTGCCTAATATATCGACTTTCAAGGAAATCTTAATGCTTGAGTTGCAGGTTGGATCTGTCCAGAATTGGAGACTTAAACCATCCTGGACAGCTTTGTGTGTTAGAGCAGGTGGCATGAATGGTGATACACCGTGCAGGTTGATATTGGCCTGTTTGAGATTGACAAAATATTTTGATTCGTTTGGCTCAGAGATATACTGTCTCAAGAGAGGAGTGAAGAGTTCTGATTCTTCGCCACAGATTTGATTTCCCATTTCGAGCTTGTATGCCAACAGGCTAGAGTGTAACGCTGGGACTTTGATCTCGGTAACAAGAGGCCGTGTTGCGGGAAGCTTGATCTTCATCCCGAATGCTATTAACCTGCGAAGGCTAAGAGACCGAACGCGATGCGATTGTACGTTGTCACTAAATTCAGCTATCACCCAACCTGGTGTTGGATCAACAGCCTTGTCGACCACAGCAACAAACTGGTGGTCCGAGATATCTTCGAGGTCATACTGAAGATATGAAAACGGCGAGATCTCAGTTTCTTCGTCCAGCCAGAATGGCTTTTTAGTTGTCCTAGTAGATGCTGGGAGCAATATAACGTCCGGCGCTGCATTTTTGCATGCGAGTCGTGTCGATCCAGAGCTATCTCCTGAAAGGTCCATATTCATGGAGAATAAGGTTGCTGACTGTCCCGGGTGTAAAGGAAACACGCTACAGAAAAGCACCTCTAATTTCCCAGTGTCGCCTGGTCTGTCAAGCTTTTGATTGGTCAAAAGGGTGAACCTTTTCCCTCCAGGAGAGCCCTGAGGGGGGATAGGTAACAGATGCGCGCGCGGTTTGTGAGATTGTCCGAATTTGCGAAGCGTTAGTCGTTCTCCTTGAGCAATGATCGAATTTGAATTATCTTCTAATGTCAGTAATGTGGTTGGCTCCTGATGAGATAGCGATTTCTCTGCAACACTCTCCATGCCCGTCAGATACCGTTTCTTGAATGCTCTCATCCTTTCTGCTCGAGGCTTGGTTTGTGCAGGGCGGTGGACATCTATCACATCGTATAGGGAGCGCGCAACAACCTTGCGAAACTGATCACACCATAGAATAGCTTGATGATCCATACCCGTCCAGACTTCCGGTACAGAAGATGTGAATACAGTAAACCCGTGCGTATCAGGAACTAAAGACTCCAAGCTAGAATAATCTGAAGGAACCACGGTATCTAGTCCTCCACCAGCAATAGATATCAAAGTAACATGCCATAGTGGATTATTGTTTGCCCATTTTTGTGAGTATGCTTGTCGCCAATAATCGTTGATTGTCTTGTATGTCCTAACAATATCGGCATCAAAGGAGACTGGAGGTCGTGCATGTGGTGCGGACATGGTAATGATAGTGTTTATGGAATTCGATTGGTAGTTGGGCATTATCAGCATTGTTCTCGCAACTATACCTCCCATAGAATGTCCCAAAATGATGACAGAAGTAGGGTCTGGAAGATCGGAGTCTCGATTTGACCTTCGAGGGTCATGATAAAGGGACAAGATATAAGCAATTGCCTCATTTAAATACTCCGCTTGGTCAAGCAAGGTCTGGCCATGAAAAGCAGTGATATCCTCGTTAAAATCTACCGTAAAGAAGTCTAAATTTCGGGTACCACTAGCAATTGCTGAAGGGTCGTGTTGCAAAACATCGTGGAAATACGTAGCTGCCTCCGCTGCGATAGGACGCACCTGCTTATAGCTGCCAGCATTTCCAGGGATGAAAAGCACCGGAACACCTTTCACCTAGAATAGGTCAATTAATATATGTTGCTGCATAAACCTAGATTTGCCCATACCTTTGTATCCTCATCGACCTGGCCTTCTCTATACAAAAATACTGAATATTTGCTTGCAAAACGAGTATGCTCTGTGTCGAAGTCGGAAAGTTTAGCAAAAGAAGGTCTCATGAATGACATGCGACATCCTTTGCTATCTAATTGTCTTGTTGTGAACGAATGTATTATAGCCGTTAATGAGAGTATCGATATTATGGTTATAGCGAATGTGAGAAGCGAACATGACCATGGACTTTGAACCCTTGAACGGCGAGCTATCTGTCGAGATTCGGCCATCTTATCGTCTGCGATAGCCTCTTTGGAAGGTACACTGATCACAGATGATTCCGCAGGCCGGACTTTGTTCGTCTGCCCATTTCTCTCCTCGATTGACTTCCAATTCATGTTATTCGGGAGGCGACTTCTGCGTGCTGACGGTCTCTGATCGGTATCCCTCCGCCCGTCGAGCTCTTGAATAGCTTGTTCCGGGTTCAAAGGCGGCGGGTTCGTACGTAGGACTGGATTGGGATCGTGATTCTCTTGAGATTCGGTGCGTACCCCTGCGGCTTTAGGGACAGGAATTGCGTCGACATTCGCACCTGAATCTTCGCCTTCGTCCTCTGCGGCCGATCCAGATGGTCTCCTCCGCATCTAAATGACTGTCACGGCTCTCCTACTCCTTCGCGACCGTGGAATGGTGGTGGGTGTTGCTGCTTGTCTGGCTTGGGGAGGCTCAGGAGTTGATGCTTTCGGTACGCGGGACGGAAAATCCAATTACAGCTTGGCTGACGAATGGCGCAACCAAACGTAAACCACACGCCCACGGATCTGCGGAATTTCGAAACGACGGTCGGGGACAATTATTAGGAATTAATTTGGACACAACGAATGTGGTGATAGATGAGGGACAGTAGGTTGTTGAGGAAAGAGGGAACGGAGGGGCAATGGAGTATGGCCGACGGATTGCTGCTAGGTACTCGTACAAGTCTACGTAGGAACATGGGATGGATCATAGACATCGCACATACCCATACCCACTCATACCGATACCTAACATACAGGAATCAACAACCTAAGCATCGACCTGGTCTCAGTAAATAGTGAGCTCCGCTTGCTCTTACAGTAGCAGCACGGTACTCTCCAGGATAGGATGAATGCCGAGACGCAAATATGCACAGATGTCATCACGGCGTCTTGGTTGTTTCGCAGAAGCTAAAATACAGATAAAGAGATGAGATTGAGAGGATGCAGACGCAACCCGGTTGTGATTATGCAGGTGTTCATACTCGAAATGTGACTTGGATGCGACCAGCGTAAGACTGTTGGTACTGTATGTAGCTCTTAACCTCTCTCCATAAGTTGGCCAAATTCCTCCAAGATGCAACATAATCAATCGTCAAAACTGACGGCCGTTACGGTCTTCACACGTGCACTCAAATGGAGAAGCCGAGACCAAGACAGACACAGCGACGAGGATAAGGACAAGGACATGAACGAACGATGCTTCATTTCCATAGAGTACGGAATGCACAATGGCTACCATTGGGTTAGGCTTCACGAATTGATGAATTGAACGTCATTACTCTGTGCTGGATACTACTGTCATCTGTCCAGCGATGTTGAAGGGCGCTGGCACTGAACTAGCCCACGCCTGGCCTCATCTATCAATCATTCAAACCCACTCATGCCCGTGAGCGGTCGATGTGATTCGGGTGAAACTTGGAAAAGAAGATGGCTGGCAGACTAGTGAGAGATCTTCGAATTGAGGAGGTTGGTGATTGCCGTTGGTTGACAAGCGGGACGCGGCTGGGAATGAGGATGGATAGTAACCTCAACCAAGCCACAGGCACATACTTCAATATAGTCTGACAGCAACCCACTGTGCTGCTGTGCTACTCGGTTCTGCGGCAAACAACACCGTCCTTGGCGTGTATGGTGTCCATGTCAACGTGGTGTAGCTTGGGTGATTATTTACTTGCAGTCCAGCATCTGCATATATTTCGCTTCCCGTGCCAGAAGCTGTTCAGATACCACGACCTAATGTTTAGTTAACTCAGAGTGCCGGTAAGCATTCAACATGGCATACTGAAGAAAGGCTAGACTTAGCAAAAGAGCTTCGGTTGCAGCAGATGTCCGTCAGATTTGTGTTTCTGGATGGTGATGATAAGTGTAGCCAGGAAGGTATTTGTCTTCCATAAGTGCATCTTGCTCGTCTTTGTCAATGCAATAGGCTACCCACGCCGAATCTCACCTCGCATCGAAAAAGCCGCTCGCTATCCTCTATACTTCCATTTTCGCACTGCTTCGAATTTTCCCTTCTATGTATCAATTTGCATGTCCATTGACCCAGACCCCGGGTGCGAAACATAACCTTCGGATTATGGTATTGACCAATGCAAAAGTTCATTGGCAACCATTGACGGATGCTTATTCGTTATTTCTCAGGGCTTGATTAGTCTTCTACCTGCTGATTACATGGTAGTTATGGTCTGATGGTATTTGTCGAAGATTGTCATTATCGTGGAATCAATATCATAAACCCACCTCGTAATGCCAAGCTATACATATGTTCTGAGTCTGCGCTCTTTCAATACACCCCCTCCCGTATGCTTGGATGAGTTTCAAAGATTACTTGGTTGACTCGGCGCTTGGAAGCTAACCACGTCTTTCCTTGCGGTCCCATGCCTTATGGAATTTGATACAATCATCGGGCTTCCTACTTTACCGTCACAGCTAGCAATATTAGGCAAAATCATCCTACCTCTAGGAGTACTTAGTGTCCATCGGTTATCGACACAAGATAATGAATATACTATTCTTCAGTAGGTTTCACCATTGTCGAAAAACATGCAATTCGTGCATCCCTTAACCGTTCAATCATTCAATTCAAGTCCTATTGCGAACTCTCTAAAGTCGTCTGAGGTTCAATTCGCGTCATGTCGAACGTGCGAAATCTTGAATCTTGGAGTCTCAAAGTCACTATTCGTATGTGTATTCAGGTGGAAGCAGATAGGTTCATTATTCAGCGTTGTTCACTTCCTACACCTGTTTCACAAAGCATGTCAAACATTATCTTTGCTAAGCTACATCTGTGGTACTCAACTCAGGTCTAATGATTAGCCGTCAACAAGCAGGAATATCTAGGTTCGACTTTTTGGTTGTCAATGCCCAAATAGTATGTTGTCTTGGAGATCTAACCTCGCTAACTATGGAATAGTTCTTGAAGCCCCGCACTGTATCACAACACGTGAAAAGTACCCCTCGATCGGAATGGAAGTTGTCATAACGCCCCCTCTTTTAGCTTGAAAGGAGTTGAATACCCCATACTCAAGTTTTCAATGAAAACATTAGAGTTGCCGCACTATCTAAGAGTCAAGACGAGTTTCCATCAGAGCTTTCGGGTCCATTAACTAGACTGCAACCACCAGGAGGTACACAAAATGTCCGTTAAACCCAAAGTTCTTGGCACACGTCTCAATGGCAAAGTTGCTATCATAACCGGGGGTGCCAGTGGATTCGGCGAGGCGATTTGCAAACGGTTTGCTGAAGAAGGTTGCAAAGTCGTCGTTGCGGATTTTGATCCGGTTGGAGGACAACGAGTTGCCTCCTATCACAGTAGCAGTATGCACTTCGTTAACATGGATGTCTCCAAAGAAACGGACTGGGAAAATGTGATTGAGAATACACTTGCCAAATTTGGCAGATTAGATGTGCTAGTAAATAATGCTGGGACAAGTTACAAGAACAAGGTTTGCTACTTCTGTCCTACATGTCAAGGGAAGAATGCTAATGAGACTTTTTAGCCCAGCCTGGAGGTCATCGAAGACGAGTTCGATAAGGTGTTCAATGTCAATGTTAGAAGTATATTCCATGTAGGCTCCACCGTCTGCCTCTTTCTAGGAAGAAGAATTGACTGAATTTCGCTCCAGTCATCTAGACACTTCATCCCAGCACTCATAAATCAAGGTGAAGGCGGTTCTATGATTAACGGTAAGTTTACTTCACGCAAAGTCGAGCTGTTAGGGGAACAAATGAGATTTTTGAAATACTCATAATATAAAAGAAACACTAATACATCTTACCAGTCGCATCCATCGGAGCTACTCGCCCACGTCCTGGCCTTGTATGGTACAACGCCAGCAAAGCTGCGGTAACAAATGCCACCAAAGGTCTAGCTGCGGAATACGGAGACAAGAACATACGCGTCAACTCAATTTGTCCACTTCTCTGCAACACAGGATTGTGAGCACCTTTCTAATACTCCTTCAATGGTATTCAGCTTGATGTTGCAGAGAATTAATTTAAAGCAGGTTTGAGACCTTCGTAGGTATGCCTTACAGTGAAGAAAACATGAAGAAATTCCTCTTCAATGTTCCCCTCGGACGGCTTACGGAAACTTCGGATGTAGCCAACTACTGTCTCTTTCTGGCAAGCGATGAAGCAAAGTTCATCACAGGAACATGCTTGGAGATCGACGGAGGAAGAGGAATATAACTATGCTGTTACTGAATGAGAAGTGAAGATAGAGGTTTCTTCATTGTTTTCGCCACTGAGGAAGAGTAAGGATACGAGATGGGGAAGAAGGAAGTGTTATCAAAATTGTTATAATAACTAAATGGACCTTAATTACGTTATAATACTTCCCGTACACAGAGTTCCAGTCGTTCGAGCTGTGTAATGTATAAAAGCATCAACTACTCAATCGCCCACATACCAAGCCTTTGGGCCAACTGCTATATAAAATAGCGAAACAGGATGGAAATTATAAGCAAAGGTTCATCATGTGCCAGGTACAGAAGAACATCATTCATCATGACTTGCCTTGAACTGTATTGAGGACTTGGTATCAACACCCAAAAGATGTTTTAATGACTTTTCTTCGCAAAAAGCGTCTACTTAGTTGAAAGTTTTTCTGGGTACATTACGATTGCCCCATATTGCAGCTCATGGGTTTGTGTGATCTTAAATGTTCACAACTAGATCTACATATGGGTAGGAGTTTGTAGTTGTAGTTTGGATGTGAAATTAACATTGACGCGACTTGCCAATTAAATCGCGTCCACCTCTAAAACCGGACCCCACCTCCTCTTGATCAAGCAAACAAGCCATGCCATGGCCACCATTAAACAGATCGAGGGGTCTGCTGTGAGTTACCTATGTATTAATCCCTTAGTCTTACTTATACATTACTAGGTCCATCAAATTCAATCTGGACAGGTCATCGTCGACCTCTCTTCAGTGGCTAAAGAGCTGGTGGAGAACAGCCTCGATGCTGGTGCTACAAGCATAGGTGAGTGGAAGAGTTGTGGCGGGCCAGTGTGCTTTCAACTAATATTATGAAAATAAGATGTGCGATTTAAGAATCAGGGGCTGGTTTCTATCGAGGTCCAAGATAATGGCGACGGAATATCCTCCAATAATTACGAGACCATTGCGCTCAAACATTACACCTCAAAGCTCTCAACATACTCAGACCTCACAACCCTACAGACTTTCGGTTTCCGCGGTGAAGCCTTGTCGTCGCTTTGTGCATTATCACGGTTCTCGATTATAACATGCCTCGCTGCCGATGCTCCTAAAGGTACCAGGCTTGAATTTGAGGTCTCCGGGAAGCTGAAAAGTACTAGCGTAGTAGCAGCACAAAAAGGAACCACTGTAATAGTAGAGACTCTCTTCCATAACCTCCCGGTGAGGAGAAGAGAGCTGGAGCGAAACGTAAAAAGAGAATGGGGGAAAGTTATGGGTGTTCTTGGCCAGTATGCCTGCATACAAACAGGTATAAAGTTTTCTGTCACACAGCAACCAACGAAAGGGAAAAAGGCCACCGTCTTCTCCACGAAGGGCAACCAGTCAACCCGTGAAAACATTGCGAACATTTTTGGTGCCAAAACACTTTCGGCATTAGTACCACTTGATTTAAGTTTAGAATTGGAGGCTACAGGTGCTCCCAGTCAGAAATGGAGTAGCAATGAAGATGGAAAAGATAAAAAGATCCACATTGTTGGCCATATTTCACGTCCAGCCTCCGGTGAAGGAAGGCAAACACCAGATAGACAGATGTTCTTTGTCAATTCAAGACCATGTGGATTACCACAGGTAGCAAAAGCCTTCAATGAGGTCTACAAGTCTTACAACGCCTCCCAGTCGCCCTTCGTATTTGCCAATATTGAATTAGATACTCATTCATATGATGTTAATGTTAGTCCGGATAAGAGAACTATCCTGCTACATGATCAGTCACGTATGCTGGAAACCCTGAAAACTGCTCTTATAGAATTGTTTGAATCTCAAGACTATACCGTCCCTATTTCTCAGCTACATGCTCAGAAGCAGCCGTTTTTCAAGCAGTCGACGTTGAGTCGAGAGAGCACGATACCTGCTAAAGATTCACAAACAGCGACAGAATTGACTGCTGCGGAGAACACCAAGCGTGGCTCTAGATCTCCTGCGAATGTCGAAGGGGAACAATTGTACACCGGCAGAAATAAGGTGGATGGCGAAGATGCTAGGTCATTGAGAAGCGCAGAAAGTTTCGGGAGCCAAACGTCACAAGAGCCGTCACAAGAAAGTTCTTATAATACCCAAGATCCTTTAAAACGTAGTGCAGTAACCAGAAAATCTGAGAATCGTGACGGCGGAGCCGCTAATATGATCTCTAACTGGCTCAGTAGCAAGACTGACTACCGACCAGATTCAGATGGCCAAGCACTAAGCAAAGCCGACAGTAGAATTTCTGAGAATCTTTCCAAAAGCAAGCTAACGCTTTGGGAAAAGCAGAGTAAAGAGTCTAAGCAGCCAGTTATAACAACGAGGCCTGATGATTCTGATGGAGTAGTCATTCGTGACGATAATATCATTGCTTCACAGTCATCTAGATCGTCGAGTCCACGTACTGAGAGTGACGGCGCGGAGCAGCTCATTATTGACGAGGAGTTGGAAACTCCAATTCCTGTTCTTATCTCGCCGGTGAAACCATCCTCTATTGTACTGAACAATTTCCCCCGTCCTAGATTGCACCGGGCATCACCAGAAGAAGCTACTATTACTATCGGCGATAGTCATACTGTAGTCAGTCCTATTGGATCTCCATATCCAAAGAAACAGAAAATAAACAACCCATCAGCTTCTCTAGGGAATAAAGAAGGAGAGGTATCGAATTCACCACTACCTTCTTTTGGAAGTCGACTCAGCCAGCGATTTGCAGCATCAGGCACCCAATCGTCTCCATTAGGTGGTCCTAATACTGTAGACTCACCTACGAGGGAGGGTTCCGATTCTCCTCCACGAGTGCATGGTTTTGAAGCTAATGAAGGGGAATTTGGCAAGGATGATATTCTAGATAGTGGATTAGATACGGCGCAAGACGAGCAAGTCGATTCCTCTATATTAAGTCAAGATGTGGGCGATGATGGAGACAGTGAGTACATTGACGAAGAGTTGAAGAAAGCACAAGAGGAGGCAAAAGTGCAAAAGATGATCGAAGCAGTGGAAATTTCTGCTATCCAACCATCGGAACAGAACACTCTTCGAGCCAAAGCGCTTCTTCGAGGTGGTGGTAAAATGAAAGACTTCACCTATAATCTTGAACAAACCCTGGATACTTGTTCACTACAGATACTCCATCAATTACACACATACGACGAAGCTCTCCAAACACACATTAATTCAACGCCCACAAACATGGAGAATGAATTAGTAGATACCAAATCTGCCGAAGAACAGCTATCTCTTACGATTTCGAAGGATGATTTTGCAAAGATGAAAATCATTGGTCAATTCAATCTCGGTTTCATCCTGGCATCTCGCGTAGCTGAGTCTAAGAACGCTGAGGTATCAAGTACAGGAGATGAAGTATTTATCATTGATCAACATGCCTCAGATGAGAAGTACAATTTTGAGCGCCTGCAAGCTTCTACCATTGTTCAATCGCAAAGATTAGTTCAAGCGAAGACCCTAGATCTGACAGCTATAGAGGAAGAAATATTAATCGAGAATCTTGCAGCGATTGAGGCGAATGGGTTTGTTGTGAAGGTAGACCAATCGGGCGATATGCCAATTGGACAGCGGTGCGAGCTTGTCAGCCTTCCTGTCAGTCGCGAAACGACTTTCTCAATCGCGGATCTTGAAGAGCTACTAGCACTGCTTGTCGACAATCCTGCCGGGTCCATACCTCGACCTTCGAGGGTTAGGAAGATGTTTGCTATGCGAGCTTGCAGGGGAAGTATCATGATCGGGCGCACCTTGACTCTCAAACAAATGGGCACGGTAAGATTATAGAAAACTCAGCTCCAACCTATGCAGGAGGCGATTTTGAGTAACAATATTGACTATCATAGGTTGTTCGGCATCTTGGAGAGCTCGATAAGCCTTGGAATTGTCCCCACGGCCGACCAACTATGAGACATTTGTGCGGACTAGATGTTTGGAATGATGTCGCATGGAGAGAGGGTGACACTGCTGAAGATAGAAGAGTACCTACCAACTGGGCTGCGTTTGTTCAAAACCACCAGAGGGGCGATGTTATAGATGCCGACGAATAGTGTGTAGGAAATCACAAGTGGAAGAATGAGGCAGTCTGACATAACAGCTAATGATCCAAAAGCATGATATTTTTGGCGTTATGGCATAATCTTTGCATTACATCATTTCAGTCAACATTTGTACAAACACCCCAAGATACCCAATTCCTGAAATAGTCTTTGTTACCAATATACTCCCATATCAAATCAAATACCACAGAGTCCCGAACATAAGCCCACAACCATCGTGTCAGACTTTTGACGATGTCCGACCAGTCTTTTCCCGACTATTAACAAGACCTTTCAAAGTCCGCTTACTCTCCGAAATCGTGCTCCCCATCCGTATTCTTCCCCGCCTCTTCCTTCTTCTGCAATCTTTCCACTCACATCCCTCCTATCGACCTTGTAGCCGCCAAGGTTCTTGAAGTCAGTCCCGGAAGAAACTTGTCTGTTTTTCCCAATCATGATCGGTGGTTTACCCGGCTTCATTTCTCCATAATACTTGGCACGAAAATCCTCTTGGACTGGAGAAGTCTCTCTAATTCGACTTGAATCAGCAATATCGCTACTGTCACGATTATGACTGACTTCCGACAGTGGCGAGTCACGGCTCGGACAATAGCTGTACCGTGGCGTGGGAGGATTGGCCTCGAGAGGATTTGGAAGATAAGGATATTCTGTGGAGTCGTGCCGCTGGTGGGCTGTTTGATTTTCCTTTCGAGGGGAATTAGAGCGACTGCGGTCACTTGCAAGAGATTCTCGTTTTGGAAGTGAGTCTCGTGTATACCATGCCTCCGTAGTTTTGGTACGAGGAGCGATCTGACGAGATGAGCGCTCGGACGCAGAATCCGACTGTAAAAGCTCGGAGTAAGAACCGTGTTTGGTTGAAGAAGCTGGGTAGTAAGTTGCATGCTTTATATCTGATCCGACAGATGATCGAGGCGACTGTAAAATTTGGTACTGCCTGCTCGGCAGGTCAAGGCGAGAGTCTCTAGATGGTGGTGGTGTTGGTTTGTAAGTTGAGAATGACTCAGTAGAACCAGATCTGGTTTGGAAAAAAGGGATGCTAGGTGGTCTTGAAACATCCTCATAAGGTGCTCCTGAATGGCGGTTACTCTCTAATGGCATTAATAGTCGTTTTTCTGTAGCGTCGGTTGTATTTGTCATGGCAGAATTGTTCCGTTTATGGCGAGATGTAAGATGATCCTCGAGAGGGTTCATGTCCGGTGGAAGTCTAACTATCTTGCGGAAAACAATTGCTAGGCCTATCGAGAGAATCAAAGATACAACATACATACTACCACCAGCAGATGCCAAATAGAACACTAACGTGGCGAAAGTCTCCATTTGGGCTTGGTCTATTATATTTGTCCACGCGGATTGTTTAGTTCTTGCTACATAAGCACTGAACGCAAAGAAAGGTACAATGGAGGCGTCGAAAAAAGCTGCGAATAACATGTACGATGCGGACGATGCTGGTGTTCTTCCCGAAGCCTTCCTGGAGAGGTGATATAGTCCATAGACAGTATGAAGAACTGCAACACCGGGGACAACCCGAACAATCCATCCAGTTACTTCATCCACATCTCTAATCAGGACCATCATGACCAGCAATCCAATCGAGGCCAACAATTCGAAGCACCTTAAGGCCAATTGTAGGATCCTTACCCACTTGATCCATGACTTTATAGATGGGTTCATAGGCTTCACCCCATTACGGCCAACGGGAAGGGTGAGGTAGGAACTATAACGACCGTTAATATCGAGGAGCTCAAATGCGCTTGGAAACTTGAACGTACTCAGGATGTTTGTTGAAAGAAATCAGTGGCCCATTTTGCTTTGTTCGTGGGGCCTTTGGAGTGAGACTTGCGCGAGACACAGCCTTTGGATCGAAACTATTGTATGGGTTTCGAGGACTCTCGGGATTGACCACATTATAGAGGAATGGAGGCTGGGATCCCATAATGGCGAGGTGGGGTGTGCGTAATGGAGATGGAATGGAATATGAGGTTGCGCATTGCGACAAGGATGGTCTTTAGATGTTTACCCCTGCGTTCAGCCTTGCGATTGTGTTGTCAGGGAGATCGGTTATCTTAGATATATAACCGGATAGCCGAGAAATTTCCAGTGACGTCCCGTAAGGCTGAACGACAGAGAGACTGACCTTCCAGCACACCTAGTGTTGATAATATTTGACTGTCCACTACAACATTTCTTGAGAGGACATCAATAAGCCTACACATTCTCAATTTTTCTTGTTTTTTCCTGCAATAACTAGAATATTATTTGGGCACTCCCTTATTCAGGCGTATTGCTTAGCCAGGCTGAACCAGCGATGAACTCTGTAGCACGGCCATGGACGTGTACCAGATGTTCAACTTGCATAATACAGTCACTTCGATTTCGACCAAGACCTTTACAATTTGCCAGGAGCTATACTGTCAAGCCCGGGAGCCACGATGAACGACCATTCCGGATGGCTGTTATTGGCTCTGGGCCAGCTGGGTTTTACACTGCATACAAAGTGATGTCAAAGATAGAGAATTCAAAAGTTGACATGTACGAACAATTGCCAGTACCTTACGGGCTTGTGCGATTTGGTGTTGCACCGGACCATCCGGAAGTCAAAGTCAGTTGGTCTCATGGAAGAGTATGAATGAACTTTCAACTTACCAATTGCTTAGAACTGCCAGGATAAATTTGAGGAAGTGGCGAATTCATCGAACTTCAATTTCATAGGGAATATCACAATCGGGAGTCTCGCGGGACAGTTATCATTAGAGATGCTTGCACCCCATTATGATGCGATACTACTTGCTTATGGAGCCTCGAAAGACCGGACGTTAGGAATACTAGGCGAGGATACCTTAAAAGGCATATATTCAGCTCGTGCTTTTGTGGGATGGTACAATGGTCTTCCCGAATATGCAAACCTGAACCCAGACTTGACACAGGGTGAAGACGCAACGATCATCGGGCAAGGAAATGTTGCTCTTGACGTTGCTAGGATTCTTTTGCAGGACCCTACTGTACTACGATCGACTGATATTACAGAACATGCGGTGAATGTTTTACAAAAGAGCAAGGTGAAGAGAGTGAGAATTGTTGGTCGAAGAGGACCACTACAGGTGCGTAGTTCAAGCATGAAGAGCTATCCCTGTACTAAATCCTTAGGCTGCCTATACTATCAAAGAAATCAGAGAACTTATCAAACTGCCATCTGTAGCATTCCATCCTATCGATACAGCCATGATACCTGAAGATATCAAAACGCTGCCGAGAGCACCAAGACGAATTATGGAGGTTTTGAAGAAAGGCTCAAATCTTTCTGTCCCACTAGCCGACAGGTCATGGTCACTCGACTTTTGCCTTTCTCCTACCGAGTTCAAAGCAAGCAAAACATCGAGAGATCAATTGGTTTCTATGTCTTTTGAAAAGACTCGACTAGACCCAGATATCTTTGATCCTACTGCAAAGGCAATGGGAACCGGCGAAGTGGTAGACATTCCATCCTCACTCGCATTCCGCTCAATTGGCTACAAGTCCGAACCCCTACCTGGCTTGTCAGGCTCGAGTTTTAGAGTGCCATTCAACCATCGACTTGGAATAATACCGAATGATGGATACGGAAGGGTAACGAACCCGGTCCACGAGTCAGAAGAAGCAAATCTTGAAGTTCCTGGGTTATACTGTGCTGGTTGGGTGAAAAGAGGGCCTACGGGAGTCATTGCAAGTACCATGCAAGACGCGTTTGCCACAGCCGACGCAATTGCGGAAGATTGGTCCACCAAAGCTATGCCCTTTCTAAACTCGGGAAGAAGTGTAGGGAAGGGATCTGGTATGGGATGGGAAGGTATAAAAGATAGAGCGGAGAAAAGCGGATGTAGACGAGTGAGTTGGAACGACTGGAAAAAGATCGATGCTGTTGAGAAGAGCATTGGTAAGTCAAAAGGTAAAGAACGTGAAAAGTTTACGAGTATCGTAGATATGTTAGCTGTCCTTGACTAAATTTGTAGCATAATTGCATTGTTTAATTACTTGTTAATCATACGGTGAGTTTCTTAGTAAGCTCTGGCACCTTTTCAAACAAATCTCCAACGAGGCCAACGTCGGCAATTTGGAAAATTGGCGCATCTGGATCCTTGTTAATGGCAGCGATAACCTTACTATCCTTCATACCTGCCAAATGCTGAATAGCGCCAGATATGCCAGCACAGAGGTATAACTGTGGTGCCACCACTTTACCTGTTTGGCCAACTTGCAAGCTATTATCAGCATATCCACTATCGACGGCAGCCCGAGATGCTCCCACGGCGGCTCCTAGTGCATCTGCAAGAGGTAGCATAACTCGGTCAAATTCCTCCTTCGACTTCAGACCTCGACCACCAGAAACCACCTTCCCAGCAGTCGCCAAGTCTGGTCTGTCCGATTTAGCTAAGTCTTCTGAAACCCACTCCGTTGAGCTTTCAGCCTTAGAATCGGCTCCATCCTCAATTGCTGCAGAGCCTCCCTCAGCAGATGCGGGAGCAAATGCAGTGCCTCTAATTGTAATTATCTTTATATCGTCCGTCGATTCTACGGTAGCAATGGCATTGCCAGCATAGATTGGCCTTACAAAGGTCTTATCATCCTCGATCGCTGTGATGTCTGAGATCTGTTGGACATCTAGTAGAGCTGCTACCCGTGGCATGAGGTTTTTGCCAAACGCTGTGTGTCCGGTTATGATATGTGTGAAGCCTCCCTTCTTGATGTTTTCTACAAGCAGCGGGGCGTAGTTTTCGGGTAAGCCCTAAATTAATTAGGAACTAGAGGCTAAAATTTCCATTGTGCAAGTGGGCATACCTTATCATATGCTGCATTGTCCACCGATATGATCTTCTCAACTCCTGCCACCTTGGCTGCCTCGTCTACTGCTCCTTTGATATTTCCTCCAGCTATAAAGGCTGTTATAGGGCCACCTAGTTTTTGTGCTGCAGTGATTGCACCGAGTGAGCCAGCATTGAGTTTCCCATCCTTCTGTTCAAGCACAGCAAGTGATGATAACAACCGGGAGAAAGCTGTGAGAGAGGCAATAGATATAGGACTTGTCCTTGGCTGTAGATGAGAACGCGCCTGCCGCAGTACGGAATAGCCTGCCTTAGAAATCATCTTGAGTATGTGCGAAGTAAAGTATGAAGCATCATCGAAAGCCCGAAGCGGCTTTGATCCTGGATATCCGAGGTACGATTCAAGCTAGTTTCCAGCTACTAGAGCCAAACATGAGATACATACTTGGCAATACAAAATGACTGCGAAACACATTTCAAACAAAGTTACAGGTAACGCTCACTTCTAAGAAAATACAGAAATCCAAAGAAATCCTCCTACTTCTTTGAAGATGGTTATTCGTGATATGAAAAAAGAAATTGATTCTGATTGGTTGGCTTTGCTTACATATATATGGTGCCTGAGGCAGCCAATTTCTGTCTTTCACGTCGCCAACCTGGAAAACAATCGCGACTTCACAAGTCCCCATCCTAAAAGTACTAATTCGTTCGCTAAACCATCAACGTTGCTATTAAAGGCGCAATAATTAGGGCGGTCGTGTTTTCAGATCGACACGTACATCGCGTCAGTTTCCAGCAATATCATATTAGGTGACTGGAACTCCAGCGCATCAATTTTGAGATCAAGGAGAACTGAGTCGGCATAACTTTGCGACAACTGGAATTGCCAAAACCCACCAGAAATTACAACATGGACGACGATTCCGTAACCTTTGGTTCTCCTGCCGCTGGTGCTACTCCAGGTAGTAACTCTATTCTTGCCCAACCTCCTCTGCAAGTCGAAGCCTCTCCTGCAGCCTCTGGTGACGGAGGGGATGAAGCACTTGAGGGTACTCGCATCCATTAACATCACTCAAACATATTGCTAACCTCATAAAGGCTCTGATGTAGCTGGTACAAGTTCGCCCACCAAAAGTGCTGTCGCCCCACTGTCTGACAATCCTCTCGATGCGCCCGATGCACCCCTACCTGAATCATCGGAAGTGAAAGATGAAGAGATGGTAGACGTTGCAGACGATGTAAAGGAGAGCCAGGGAACTGAGGGAGAGGGCTTAGAGAATGGTGCAGGCGAAGGTCAGTTAGAGAAGACAAAAGCTGCCATCGAAAGTTCTGCACGGGAACACCTCATCTCACAAACACATTCTATCATTCTCCCAAGCTACAGCACATGGTTCGATATGCACAAGATTCACAAGACCGAACAAAAATCATTGCCAGAATTTTTCAACAATCGTAACCGAAGTAAGACTCCAGCTATCTACAAGGACTATCGAGATTTCATGATCAACACGTACCGCCTCAATCCTATCGAGTATTTGACGGTTACTGCATGCCGTAGGAATTTAGCTGGAGATGTATGCGCTATCATGCGTGTTCACGCTTTCCTTGAACAATGGGGACTTATTAATTATCAGGTTAGCCACAAAATATCTTTCTCTCTAGAAATGTACTAATCCTTAAAAGGTCGATGCCGATCAGAGACCATCAGCTGTCAGCGCACCGTTCACGGGGCATTTCAAAGTCATTTGTGATACACCTAGGGGCCTGCAACCATGGCAGCCGTCTGCAGATCCTTTGGTCATCGAGGGAAAGAAAAGCACTGATACAGATGCCAAGGCTACATCAGCGTCTACTTCAAAAGCTGACCTGAACTTGGAAATTGGACGCAATATTTATGAGCCGACTGCTCGAGAGTCCAAGCTCAATAAGTCCGGCGATAAGGAAGCCAATGGTGATGCATCTGCGACAAATGGCACTTCAAATGGATCACTAAAATCCATCGAGGATGTAGTTAAACCTGCAATTTCGAAAATCAATTGCTTTTCATGTGGGATTGATTGCACCCGTGTGCACTATCATAACTCACACATAGATCAAGCAAGTTCTGCCGGCAACAAAGTCAAGTATGATCTATGCCCGAACTGCTTTACTGATACACGAATGCCGTCCAACCACCAGCAAACTCAGTACATCAAAGTTGAGAACCCCACATATTCTACCATATCGGACCGAGATGCACCCTGGAGTGATGGTGAGGTGCTCCGGCTCCTAGAGGCGATGGAGCGTTATGACGAGAACTGGGACGAAATTGCTGAGCACGTCGAGACACGGACAAAGGCCGAATGCATCATTAAATTCTTGCAATTGGAGATTGACGACAAGTATGTCGATGCAGAACATGTCAACCGGAATACAGGAATTAGCATGCTCGGGCCACAATCTGGCCTACTCCCATTCAGCCAAGTTGACAATCCAGTCATGTCTGTCATCGGATTTCTCGCTGGCTTGACGGAGCCCAACGTTACAGCTGCAGCAGCAAACAAGTCGGTAGAAGCATTGAAGCAAAGCTTAAGAGAACAACTGGAACAGCCCAAATCCTCGCCCAAAGGCAAGGAGAAGGAGGAACAAAGTGACTCTATGGATATTGACATCCGTCACGAGACCACAACAACAACCACTACTACCACGCAATCTACGACAAGTGCACTAGCCACAATCCCTCTTGCAACGATTGCAGCTCGTGCTGGTGGATTGGCTTCTCATGAGGAGCGAGAGATGACGCGTCTGGTATCGACGGCCGTCAATATTACTCTATCGAAGTTTGAGCTTAAGCTCAAGCAATTCAACGAGATGGAGGAGATCTTGCAAGCTGAGCGACGGGAACTGGAGCGGGGTCGCCAACAATTGTTTCTCGATCGCCTCTCCTTCAAGAAGCGTGTGAAGGATGTGCAGGAAGGGTTGAAGACAGCAGCAATCACAGGTGGCGAGCAAGGGATCAAGATGGCCCAGGAGGTCATGACAGGTAGCGAGATCATGGCCTTTGGGGGGGCAGGACCGGCGGCTGGAATTGTTGCACCACTGAGTGCTGGAGACGGACAATTAAAGAGCTACAATCTCTAAAGATGACTCTAGGTAATAATCAGGAGAGGCGTACCGGGGTTTATATGGAGGTTCTTATCTCGGGAAGCGCTACTGTAGCGCATGTATTGAACACGATTTCCAAGTTTTCAGGGTATTTCTTGAAAAGTTGTGTGTATTCCTATGTTGAGAATCAAGTTACTTATTTCACGCTCACGTTATGTGGTGGCCTTGGGTTGACCTGACTGCGACGTTCCGTCCCAAGTAGTTTCAGAGCATCGTCGATTGCCAGGTCGAGTTTATTTATGGGCTTTCCCACGTATTGCCTTGCTGCACAGATCTTCAGTTCTTCGGCCCCTGATTTCTATGCAAAATAACCATTTCAGATTTAAGTATATCCGCGCCCGCGATTGCTTCAGATTGAAGTTGTATTGGCTGGTTTGAGGTATCATTGGCGGCAACTCGTAACTGGGCGTGCATGGGTTTGGGCGGCCTGGCCTGTGTGATATTGGATTTTGTTGTAACCGCTGGGTGAGCCAGCATCAACCAATCATTGCACAACAACCACACACAACTTCAAGCAGCCAAGCATCCTTGACAACAGCTCTGAACCTTTCAGTCTAAAAACTTCCCAGCGTCCAGTGACAACTTGTGATCCCAGATCATCTTGATTGGCAATTAATGGACTCTCTTCGGCGCATCGAGTAATTTGCTACCCTCTCGTGCAAGTAGATGACGAATCAAAAGTCAAGTACAATGCTTTCCTTTCACAGTACAATCTCTGCTTTCCTACCGTAAACATTACATACTTTTATCTTCTTCTATCCCTATTGTCGTGTTGTCGAGTGACCCGGAATGAAGTCGTTGCTATGAAGGCCTTGAGTGAGTATCTTGACGATGCTCTCAGGTCCTGGCTTGGGTCCTCGGTAACAAGTTGCTGCGGAGGTTCACGAAATCACAAACCATTGCGTGGTAAGTACTATATGCTGTGCTCTCGAACGTAATCATCTAACATGGACCAAGCTGAGAAGTGTATGACAATTGAATATGGTCAACCACGTCTGATCTCCCCGCCTGTCTTTCCGGATCTCGAGGAGAGGCCGGTATCAAGGAGCCAGGAATGGGCAACCAGGAGCAAGAGCTTTGCGTCCCGCGCATCTAGCCGTGGAAGCTTCTCTGTGAGAAGACATTTAAATGCCTATAATGGGTTTCACAGCGGCAGGCCGCCTCGCAAAATGTCTATCGGTGCTCCACAAGACTTCCGCCATGTTGAGAATGCATTGCCGAGGAGGGCGCCGACCTTCAGACCCTTAGAATTAAGCATCTACCTTCCTGGTGATACTCAGTTGTCTCCAATCTTACCCTTCTTATTTAAGCCAGAGGATCCCTCTTGCCCTCTTGACGACGCTGATGGTTCTGAATACTCGCCCACACATTCGAGGAGCGGATCTTCGCTATCATTCCGCATCCCAAGGAAACCGCTGCGGACGAGTTCCCGGGCGTCTTCAGAATGGAGTGCTCAATTTAAGCCAAGACCAGAATCACTGAGCACTCAAGAGCTACTTGCGGCACTGGAATCGGAACTGCCTAAAGTACCATTACCCGCTCGTCTACGAGCACTGAATGCACCACCTGCTTATGAGAGGGTGAAATCTGCTCTACACGAAAAGCATGAGCTGGAGCAGAGACTGAAGGATATAGATGAGGCTATCGAAGAAAGACAAAGCCTTTACTTCAGTAGTAGACCTGTCAGCCGAGCAACAACAGCTGACCGACCAGCAAGTATCACGAGTGTCTACGAGGAATCACAAGGTATGTCCTACATCCCACAACTGACATACATATCTGATAAAATACAGAACCCATGCCAACTGTGCTCCCCACATTTGCTCAACGAGCGATTCTCCCTCTTGCGGATCAACGTCCAAAGACCGCGCCTTCAAAAGCCGTACACATACCTACGCGCCACAAGTCCTTTAACGAAGCATCGGCTGCGTTCAGTAAACCCCAAACCATTCCCA
>Ga0247807_10000688_pt1 | contig 21284 bp, 22 predicted proteins | sample UWRJL074202C1_FD_179931 | JGI IMG/M metagenome (GOLD analysis project Ga0247807, IMG submission 179931) | Plant litter microbial communities from Arlington Agricultural Research Station in Wisconsin, United States - UWRJ-L074-202C-1 | ecosystem: Environmental > Terrestrial > Plant litter >...
TCAGCGAGTCGGTTAATTGAATGTTTCAGTAGTAATAAGACAGTTGTTGAACATGGTAAAGCTTCTTAGACACACTGTACAAAATTGTGACATGCTCTTTTCCTGATTTCTAGCTCGTTCTGTGTCGCACAAGTAACCATTCTCATCTCACATGAAAATACAAGCGGAACAATCTGACACAGCGATGAAGGTAAGGTGAAGGTGTCAAAATAATTTACTAGAAGGTTTAAGGACCCAAATAATTATTTCTTCTGGATTCTGTTTAGCTGTGGTGTGGAGGCAAGTTTGAGTCACATAAGAAAGGGGGAAACAGCATATAAAGAGCCTCGATTACAGAAACGTTGGAATGATCGTCTATTAAAATTCCTAGTCATTTTCTATTCAGTCAGATGTCATTTCTCATCTGAACACATGAGACCATTCGTGATTCTAGGTAGTCCAAGTTGTAGAGAAAATGGTCGAGTCCGAGACTGTCTATCCAATTACTGTCCGGAGAACTCCTACAAAGATAACATTTCAGGCACTTTCTCTCCCCTCGAACTGCACCACAACAGTCGTTGACTGCCGAATGATCATATCTTCTGAACTAGTCAATCTAGCCTTAGACCCCCATTCCGTATCTTTCATATTACTAGTAGCTGAAGCTGAGTGAACGACGCCTGGATGTCTGCCTAGATGGTCGGTGTGGTTGCTGTTACTCGCAGTCTTTCTCTTATTGATTGGACCAAGAGGGTAGCTAGTCGATCGTAGCAGTGCCGACCCCCCCATAGATCGTAGATCACTGGCCAATATTCCGGTTTGTAAACCGTCCATGATAGGCTTTATAAATGGGATTGTTGTGATAACAATGCTGACATTAACAAGCACAGACGTGACCAACACTGTGTAGAAATCATCATGAGAATGGTCGTGAGATTCGGAAACTTTGTTGAGGCACACCATGCGAAGGATGCTAATTGGTATAATTCTATTCCCAATGAGCTAAGAATGCTGGTCCCGGGTGGCGTTGGGAACTTACAAGAATCTCGAAGCAAATGCAGCAATAGTATAAACTTTGTGTTTCTTTCTCAGATGAATGTCGTACAAAAGGTATACCGGAAGAGCAACGGTAAGTAAGTCGATTGAAACGTCGACAGCTCCAAAAACATTCCAGAATGCAGTATACAAGATATATTAGCTAAGGACTCATTTTCAGTCTAGACGCAACAAACCTGATTGAAACATTGTGGAGAAAATATTTCCCACGTCATGGGAGCTGGACACTGAAAGGCGATTGTAAAGAAAAGGACCGTATATGTTGTAATGTTGAACACTATAACCACGGTTCATTCAAGTAATGCAAACCCAATCCCCAGCAGCTAACTCTTGTATAGAGAGTCCGCCACAAGGTCAAGGGAAGCAGAACACAGAAATCACACTGTGGTCAGGACGGGTCATGAACGTGAAGTAACTAACCCATACACAGCTAGGCATAGCAGTGTATAGAGACAGAACTTACTTGATTAAAGCTGGATTTAACACCGGAGTACCCATGGTGAGGCCGATGGAGAGATGCTGGTCTTCCATACTGAATGAGAAGGACTAGAGGAACGAACCTGATGATGGCGAGCAGAGAGATATGGAAAGAGATGAGAAAGGTGAGGAAGATGAGAAGGGTAAGGAAGATGAGAAGGGTGAGGAAAAGATGAAAGAGAAAGAGAAGAAGATGGAGCTTCGGAGGGAGGGGGAAGGACATTTATAGGCCATTTTCAGATGTTGTGGCGGACATAACAAATTTGGCAGGAACATCGCGACCGCTACCTTCATTGTTCACAATACATCACATTATGGCTCAATTATCAAGTCTAGTTAGAGATGTTTTTCTTCGAGATGAAATCATTCATTTGCACTAAAAGGTAACTAATATAAAAATCATTGCACTTAATTGCTTTGACGTGCTAATCTAGCATATATGTAGAGAGTGGCAAGAATGCTATCAAAACCCGCCAAACTCGCGTGTCACGAAAATTATTCAACCCAGATGTCAAACATCACAAGTAGATGGAACCACAAACATATGTCAATGCTTGTGGGTGAGCAGTTAAACGTGGCAGTATGCAGCAATGTAGCAACACAGCAACTGATATTTGAACTAAATAAGAAAGAGGCGCGCACCAACAGTAACAATCATCCATTGACCGTCACGCCGCAAGAAATCATTTACGTGAGGAAGGTTAGAAGAGTGTAATATCTAATTTTCTATGACAAGTGTACCACTAGAGGAGCCGGGGCTGTAACACTACGCCAGAAATAGGTGTTGAACGCACGTGTAGCATATAACGGAGTGTGGGAAGTAGCTGGAGTTTAAACTATGTATCTAATGCCAAGTGATATCTCCTTCTCACGTCACGTAGTGACGGTGCTGACGGTACGGTACTGACGATACCGTGACAGGGGCTTTCATTGCATCACGTTTGACGGATATATGGGAAAGATCATTGATGCTTGAAGTATACATAGTTTTGGTGAACATATGATTACTTTTGTACTTTAGTAGAATGGATTTAGCGTGAAGCTGCTATTCAATGGGATATGAAACTTGACATCCTGCGAAAGCGCCATAGATCAAAGAGAAGACATTTGCAAACTGGCAGTCCACAAGCTTTTCTTTGTATATCATCTGGCTTCTCAGATCTTAGACGCACATCGGGCGTCAGTCTACATTCAACGGGCGAATTAGGGGTCAGATAATGTGTATCGACTCGGTTGCGCAGCGTCAATCGACGTGCCCCTATATGTAGGCAGTATAGTTTAAATGCCGAAAAACTTTATGGATGGCTTGTTAAGTCATATGAATTGTTTATGTATCCCTTTTAGCTTTTCATTAGTGTCGGTTCGCCATACGCATGGTTATTGGGTATGATCACTTCGATTCCGAGGCACCACTACGCTCCTATAGCGCATGTGCTCGTTGTATATCAATGGGTTCAAGTATGTTATATTAACTTCATATAAAGCAGTGTTTGGCTCTCCAAAGTGAGCGGCGTAGTCATGCTACTAAGTCACATGACTATTGTGCCATTTACACCAGCCGTTTTAGTCACAGCCGGTGTGGCGTATATGATCCAGAATGTGGATTCTCATTTCACAAATTGTCTCAACTCATCCATAATGGTGTATCGGTAACATTTCCGCCTCTCAGAGTTTATTCTCAAGAACGCGGTAGCGCAGGGTATGTTTATACATTCTTCTTATTAAGTTAAATTCATTACTAACAATTACCAGGTTCGACTCCCTGTTATGGAACATGTCTAATCTATTTTTTTTTGCCAATTTGATGCTTTGTGGCATGGGCAGAATAACAAGCCAGTTATTTTAATTTATTTATGAACTTTTGCCTTATCCATCTATAGCTTATAGTATGGAGATTCTGCTCCAGTACGGATGGGATAATCATTTTGTGGTGATTTATGAAAGATATTTAGAAAGTGTGGGCTATATATGGAGATGATGAAGGTGGGATAGTGGGGGAGGCGAGGCGTTGGGAGGAGAGAGGTGATTGGTCCCGCTTAGTCATAGACGGAATATCGATGCGTGATATGTGTAGGCTTGCAATTAATATTGTTATTGAACTTTGATTTTTGTTAAGAGAACTCTTAACAATTCCGCTGCTTTCACCTGCTCTAGACAGCTGCACTAGGTACTGTATCTGGTTTAATTGAGGTTCTGACAAGTCTTCGAATCTTGAGCTAACATAATAGAAGGGGTATTCGCTGCTTCTCCGTGTCTTAATATTTTCGGCTGCATGAATACAGTATGGAGATTCTGCTACAGCATGAATGGGGTCATTTCATTAAATCGTTTACATAGTGCTACAAGATGTGGGTATGATACAGACAGCCTCCAAATCCCCTCACTCTTAAATACAGAGGCGCCCAATCTCTATCAGCAACCTGAACGCCAAAATACACCGCTTTTTGTCTAGTTCGAATGATAACTCTTCATACTGGCAGCTCCAGTCCGTCCGCCAATGGCAAAGCTCCTCAGACTATCCCCATCATCACCGTCACCTGATGTCCTACCGCCTTGTCTGCTCAATCTTAAATCGACCGGTGGAGGTTGGCGATAGGGCGCAACACTGTCATCCTCGTCGACCAGAATAATCATCCAAACACCAATTTCGCCGTTGTGACCAATGAGTGGTGTGCAATGGAACCAACGGCTTCTGCCTGCCGCATCTTGCTTGGAGATCCAGCGCAGCTTGGCTGTAACTCCCCGACCGTCGGCTAAAGCTTGGGTGAGCTCATCACGGACTCTTTGCGAGCCACCAATTTTGTGCATGAACGGGCTTTGAAGGATACCAGGCACGCGAAGGCTGGGGCTGGCGAAGAGGATGCGAAGACTTGGGTAAGGTCGCACTAGGAGATAGTTCTCATAGATACCCTTGAGCTGTCCGCTAATGGATATTCCTCGAGATAGATCCTTTGTTCCGTCAGGGCTCGTAGAGTTGATTACCAAGCGTGGTCTATTCCAGTTCTCGACATGTTTTGAGCTGCTGTCGTCGCTCTCTTCGTGCAAATCCTTGTGCATTCTTCCCCCATATCTCCGAACAGTATCGAGCTCAGTGAGGTTCAACATCTGGCTTAAATCCCGGAATTCGTCCTTTGGCTCGATCTCAGTTGCAAGCATTGCCTTCTCCTCTTCCGTAGTCTCATCTTTGGCGACAAGACGTTGAAGAGATTCAAGATCGGAACAATCTTTTACCAGGCCAGACACATCAACCTGAGCACCAATAAAATATCTGATTACTCCACGACTATCACAAAGGGGTGCCGTCATCAACAAATTCATGAAAGGGCTGCCATCACGACGACTACAAGTTATTAGCATTGAGTCATACGTTTCATAGCTGAGACTCACTAATTTAAAAACACTTCGCAATGCTCCTTTCCAGCATCCATCTTCTGTCGTAGTCTTCGAATACTAAATGGATTGGTTTTAGGTCCTTGGAGGAATCTGCAGTTCTTGCCAATGACGTAGTCCAGGCCATACTGGGTTGTGCGGTGAAATTCTGATTCTGCTAGTTAAAAATGCTAGGTGATTCAAAAATAGGGTAAGACTTACCTTCAGAAGAAAAGACAATTGGATTATCAGGTCGGGAAGGATCGGTAAGACAGAATACCTCCGCTAACCCTTCTGAGGCTTCTCTTAAAGCAGCTGGCAAAGTCCCAGTAATCCGTTTCGAAATTGATTTGCTGACGGTCTGGATGTAAGTGTGTGTAATGTATGCTGCAAGATCTTCCCTGACTAGTTGATCAAAAGATTCCTTTATTTTCAATTTCAATTCTACATTGGCTGTAGGTTTTGGAGTTCTCTTGGTAAATTCATATCCATCAATTGGGTCAAGTGCCTCTGCAACCGCATTGCTGTACTCAATGGCCCGAAGAGCTTTGACAGCATCCAAGTGATAAATCAACATTGGAACTGAATTTGGTCTGTATGTACCAAGAAAAGCAGTAAAGCGTAGCATGAGAGATGGGTCGGAAAAAATAATCTTGAGATGCTCAGCGGAAAAGAGTTGCTCGGATCGCTTCTCCAGCGAGTATCTGTTGCCATGAGCTTGAGGAGGTGCCACCAAATCAAACGATCCAGGTTCCAGATCCTCCTCGTGCAGGGGCTCGAGCATGTCTCTTTCGTCGTATCCTTTTTGCTGTAGCGCTGGTAGTGGTGTCGTCATATCTGTACGGAACGAGTCGGGGGATTCTGAGCGAGCTTCGTGTGAGAAAGTCGGAGATTGAGGCGAAGGCTCCTCTGGAGAGTGGCTTCCGAGGACTTGCTGTCTACGTTTATATTGCTCCACCAGATACTCCTCTCGCTCGAGGCGATCTTTGTGTGCTTGGCGCTCCTGCTGGTGTTGACTACTGCTGCTGCAATACTGTTAGCCGGTTCAGGCTGTCTCAACTTACTACAGCTGGCCTACCTGATACGTATTGGAAATGTCGGAGATGCAAGTCCGCCAGGTGTTTGTTTGGCAGGTGAGATGGGGATTGGACTTGGTGCGTTCTGTTGTAAACTTGCCAATTGACCAACCGACATGCTTCTCCTCCTACTAGATCGGGACGACGCAGCAGCTCGATATATGGTATCCTTGATATCATCCGGTACAGCGGACTCTTCCTTGTCTTCTCGCAGGTTTGTACGAGAAGAAGACTTGAAGAGGCCCGGGATATCGAACCGCCGCTTGCGATCTGAAGAGTTAAGGATGTTCATCTCTGCTGGAGGTGCCTTTTCCGGCTTGGGGAACTATATGACCTGCGGTGTTAGTAAAAAGTACTTTGACTTTCGAAGAGGCGTTACGATCTAACTTCTGGAACATGTACGGGTGCTCAGAAAGATGGCTTTTGCAAGCGCGCGGGGACATGTCAAACTTTATAGACGAAAGTCAAAAGCGGAATATGTAACAAGGATAGAGACCTACTAGGGACCATCCAGAGGACTTTTTCTTCTCCTTGACGACTGCTGGTGCCAATCGGGTGCCATCAGCCTGTTGCGCCATGATCATGATGGGGACCATGTTAGTAAATGAGTAGTGCCGGTGCCAATCGACAATTAGGGCAATCTGTGTACTCCCGTGTTCTAGTAAGGTCACAGCCACCGCCCAATCGAAGCACGATGGATGTGGTGGAACGGTGGGACCACACACAAAGGGGAGACGGCGACGAAAAGATGGAATGGGGATCCTGGCGTGCTGGGGTTTGCTGAAGACTGTATTGAGCGTGGGAGTGGACCTGTGTATCTTTGGCGTGAGGTGGGTAAGTATTGCAGGTGTAGGACGGCAATACAATATCCCGACACTTGACTGCCGATCTGGGACGGGGAAGCAATTGAAACAACACTCACTCACCTAGCTGATACCTACCCATTCACCAACATCACGAGCGCGTTCAATTAGCACGACTGGATGCTTGAGAAGAGAGTCGTAGTGACATCTTCCATCCTAAGAGAAAGACGAACGACGGACAACGGATGACAGCTGACGGCCGACAAACGGTTCATGCTCCGGGCAAAACACGCGCTTGGAAGTTTGGACTACGATGACTGTACGTTACGCTATGGAACAATTGTACTGTTTGCACCATCTAATAATGCTCTACAGTACAGTACAGTGAAAGATCCTTCCAGCTCCACCTTTCTCTAGTGCGGGATGTTCATCGGAATCTAGCACGGCCACATCTGCGATGACGCCTGATGATCCCACGCGCATGAGGTTAAAGAAAAAAGCATCTCAAACATGCACCACCTGCCGAGATATATAAAAAGAATCCCCTCGAAACAATTTCCCGACAAAGCAAACACTTCCAAACCACGGATGCTCCAATACCAACCAGCATTGCGGTACCCATACTTGTTCCCACCCGGTCCCCTTGTACATATGGCATAGCACTGCAATGTGGCGCCCTGTCCAGTCGATCATGCATCATCATTCATCCCATCAATTCGGTTCGTTGCCTTGGTGCCCTGGTCACTCCGGTCCCCTAGTGCCGTACTGTGTGCGATGGTGCCCTGACTCGACCCTTGAACTTCCCTGGACGATTCCCCCTGAGCTTCCCCTGAGCTTCCCCTGAGCGTTCCCCTGAACACGATCGAAACGATCAACATCTCTAACCCCTACATATCTCCGATCGATATTCCGAAGGGATATTACTCTTTAACCCTACACTAGAGTCCAGTACTTTACGGTACTCTACAGTGGCCATGGCATAGCTGGATCATCCGACCCTGGAACGGAAGCGGATTTTCATCGACTGCATCAATAGCCGGTTTTGTTCTCCTGAGACCAATGGATTGCCCATACTTACAAGTGCTTTTCCGTCACAATTCGTCAATTCCTCATGATTTTCTAGTCTATTTCAGCCACCTAATCTACTAAACTCAATGCTCCATTTTTACTGTGGTACCATCGTGCAGAGCCAAGTGGTTGGGTCGATGTCATATCAACGCCGAGGTTGCATCAGGTCAGCCACGAGGAAGTCCTCATGCAGGGGCCGTCCTGCGACCAATGCTTTTTCTTTCTCTTTCTTTGGCCATGTACTGTACCTAACATTGTTGCATTTTCCATCTACATCTGGCTGTCTTCAAGCGAAATGAAATGAATGCAGCTCTACGACATTTGTATACTTTTTCTTTTTTTCCGCGCATTGCGATATAACTTGCGCTTACTAGTCTATTCCAATAGTATGCTGCGAGAAACCCTGTGGCTGCTTGTGCCATGTTGTGTGCATTGACTATATATGGGGAACGCCTAGAGAAGATGTTTTTCAGGCAAACTCTGTAACCCACCAAGCCAACTGCTCATTGAAAAACCGGCTGAGGAGGGCCAATTATTCGACATCCCTCAATTAATGCTCTGAGACTAATTTATACTCGCCCATCAAAGCATTAGCTGTCACTAGTTGATATTGACATGAACCAGCAAGATGTGCTAAATTCAGTTAGGAAAATCATCGTCATGTATGTTGGGCATTGTCAGAATGTAACATATTTACTGAAATCACCAAGATATCTGGATTACTTGCAATCTTCCTAGATTCTGCCTTGACCGGAATCCCATCAAGTCGCATTAGAATTATGTTTACTCACAAACATGTGAAATTGATATACCATCAGATCTTCAATATACCAAGTGCTATGATCGCTGCAATCCCGGAAGTTGATATCCGAAACGCTCTCGATGATTTTGAAGTTGTAAGTAAACTTGTGCAAGTTCTGGGAAATTTGGATAATATTTTGTGAGTCATTTCAATTCTGCAGAGCATATCTACAGGAATCCTTTTATATGCTCCTTATCTCTGGTTATTCCTCTAGTTGAATTCTGTTTCATTTCCCAGGTTTTCGACTCTTGGACTAAACCAAACTTCAACAGCTCAACATCCATATGCTCTTGTCCCCACCTTCTGACATCCCACTTTCAGAAACGTCCACAGAGGGCCTAATCTCCAGTGGTTCTGTCTGCTGTTGGGACTCCTTCGCTTACCATCTTCCATTGTTTATTGTCTATCGCCTAGGATATCACTGCATTGAATTCCTATGCATTCGTAAGATAATCCAGATATCTTTAATACATACTGCTTCCTCTCGTAGACTCTTTTACTCGATGGACTGGTGGTACAAGCTGTCTTTACCTATGTAGCGTGCCAAAAATTTCGACCAAAATTTCAAGTGAAAGGAACTGTATCTTGCTTATCACAAACCTGCCTCCGCCAAGCAGGAAATATTGACAAAAGACATCACTGCCTTGGCTCAGATTATCAACCATGATGACATGCCAGATATCTCCCACTCTTGCGTGGAAAGGATGGGATATATGAATCCAGAATGTCCATGAAAGAGGACGGAAGATATCGCAAAGTAATTTCACACGCAATGGATTATCTTTTCGTATTAACGATAGCTCTAGGAGCATCCGCCTCATCAGTCCTGCAATTAAATGGAACTTCTTACTACACTCCGGATGTAGTTTTCGCTTCTTTGCCGTGCTCAACTGAAGTCAAGGTCCCTACTCCTTTCACGTATCTGACTTTCTCTGATACAACTATCACATCATCGATCCTGCAGGCAAAAGTGTCAGAGTTTCTCGAGACAGATGACGTCTTCTCTCCTTCATTTCTAGAAACTGTATATGTGACAAGCACCATCAGCCCGGAAGTGGAACTAGCCCAAGATGCGAAAGACTATTTGACTTCCGTGGGCTGCAAGAGCATGGAGACTATTTATCTACATTCCAGTGTAGCATCGGGTCCATACATTTTGCATCCATCCGGGTCTATAACTAAAGTTTATAGACTATATGCTGATCCGCAACTCATTCTCGTGACATCAGTAACAGCCGGTCCAAACGATACATACGATCCAGTCACCGCCGCAGCACCCAATGCAAATGGGGGTGCTACTTTCGCCGTACCATCGAAATTGTATTATCCAGCTCCAACCATAGAGCGACCGTTAGAGGGCAAGAGACTTGTAGTGAAAGATATCTATGATCTCAAAGGAATCAGGACCACCGGAGGATCAAGAGGCTTCCATGAGATCAGTAGACTAGCAGCCGAATCTGGACCTGCGTTGCAGAGATTGATCGATCTTGGCGCTGTAGTGGTAGGGAAATCAAAAACGACGTGAGTCTCCGTTGATAATCTCTGGAATAACCGAGACTAATATCGACAGTGTGTTTGCGCTTGGAGAAAAACCAACGAGGTGCGTGTGTTCTACTTCCAAAAGGAAGCATTATTTCTGACATAATGACACAGTGACTACATTGATCAAATCGCACCATTCAACCCACGTGGAGATGGTTACCAGAACCCACAAGGATCCTCTAGCGGGACTGGTGCTGGAGTTGCATCTTATGATTTTATAGATTTTGGAACAGGATCTGATAGTAAGTCCAGTTCCAATGAGTTATGATACCATGCAAAAGCAACTTCATTGCTAACATATCCAAGCCGGAGGCTCAGTGCGGCTTCCAGCAATGGCCAATGGTATTTATGGCATGCGCATATCCAATGCATCTCTCCTCGTAGATGGCATCCTTCCCATTAGCGCCGCATTTGATACTCCGGGTCTCCTAACGCGTGACGCCAAACTCATGCAAACCTCCCTGAACACCTGGTTTAAGTCAACACCCTACAAATCCTACCCAAGGCGAGTCATTATGCCAACCGAGTTCTGGCCTACCGTTAACGGCACCTCGATGGACGTTTTCGATTACTTCATCTCGAACCTAACCACTTTCCTGAACGCCACCGTCGAGTCCGTCAACACGAATAGCTCGTTCAAAGCCTTCACCGGCCACTCAGAAGGACTGCAGGCATATATGGGCCCTACCTACCCTAATATCACAGCCTACGATCAATACAACCGTCTTGCAGCACCATTCGCCGTGGAATATGAAGCGAAATTCGGCTATAAACCATACTGGAACCCGGTCGCACGATCAAAGTGGACTTGGGGTGCACTCGTTACGCAGCAGGATTATGACAACTCGAAAAGCCGAGTTGCTGAGTACCAAGCATGGTTTCGCTCCCAATTAGTTCCAACGTGTGAGGAGGCATTGGTCATCTTTCCAATGGGAGCAGGCATCGAAGATTATCGTGATGTATGTTTTAGATATCTATCTTTTTTATTCTTCTCGTGTCATGAAGGCAAGCTAACATACGATCGATAGGTCTACCATAGCGCACCGCTTCCAACCAATGGAAATGGAGGTTTCGGAAGCGCTTATTCACACACTCTTCAGTCTGTATTTGCTGGCGGTGAGATTCTCCACCCCTTTCTAGCTCCAATATCTTCAAAAATTAGAAACCGAAGAGAAGAAAACGACACAATAATCCATACTAACGTCGTGCAGTACCTGACTACACGATCCCAATCGGTGTACGTAAATACTTCTCACGTGTCACACAACAGGAAGAAGAGCTACCTGTCACCTTAGGTATCATCTCAGCGGCGAACTGCGAAGGAATGCTGGCTGATTTGGTGGTGGAATTGGGCGAGAAAATCCCTGGGATTGTGACAAAGGTCTTCCCGGGGAAGAAACTATATGAACTGGAACCTATTCCGGCACAGGTGTAGAATTTGGGGAGGAAATGAGAATGCTGTTTGAAGCATATAGTTTGGATTTTTCGTCTGAACTGATAGACATAGACAACAAAATAATGTCTCACAGTTCGAAATGTCAGATGTAAAGGGGCTTAAGCGAACTACAGTGTCAAACTTAGGAACCGGCGGCAGACAAGTGGGAAGTAAATGCGTGATCAATCCTTTTTAGAAATGGACATATGAGATATTAAATCCACTCTATTACATATTGTCAGTATCTTCTCTTGCCTAACATGTCGAGAAAACCGAAAAGAGAGTGACTACAGTGGTGAAGACAAAGCCAGAGTTTTCTAGTCACACCTGACTTCGACTAAAAAAACAAGGAAACAAAGACATAGTAACATATATGGGCAGCGGATTATAGACCCAGACTACATCAAGGTAGAGGAATACCTAGATAACCCATTGCTTCTGCTAGAGGCCACGGGTCATGGTTTGATATGTCGAGAATTTGCACTGCCTGTGAAGCTCGACCCACAAAGCGACTGATCACATATTCAGTAAATACGTGAAACAATGTACTGTTATTTTTTGAAGATTAGAGGCTTGTACACATCCGAGTCTTCATTTTGAAAGTGCATCATTGGCATACCGAAACACTATCAAAATTGATAAACATAAGCTCGCACGGACCCAAACCTTTGTCGAGTCCGAGAGTACGAGAGCTTCTATTGCACCTCAGCTGCGGGCTGCCATTCACGTTTATCCAAGAGTTATATTGTGGAACAGCATCGCCTTGTTCACCGAGTTTCATTCAGTAATGTCAAGCAATTCATGTATTTTATTCCATAAAATCAGCGTGGTCAGCTTGATAGATGATTTGGCCTCGAGTCACGCTAACCTCTTTGGTCATAGCGGCTCGGGTCGGTCTAACCTTGTTTTCGTGATATCAATGTGGCATTCGCAGAACTTCGATAAAATAGTTCATCTCACGCAACACATCCAACCTCACAATTAATAAAACGACGCCAATACCATACAGACTACCAAGCAAAACATCTGCCCAGCATGTGGATTGTAAACTGGTGTAAGTAGCTCCCTGGGAACGCGCCTGAGCAAGGGGTTCGGGCAAGGCTAGATATGAAGCTGACACTTTTCGTCCTCCTATAGTCTGGGATACTCTTGCCTCGTTAGGCCTCCTCAACAAGCATGCCAAACTCTTGTTCCTCGGTCTCGATAATGCCGGAAAGACAACGCTTTTGCACATGTTGAAGGTATGTTGCGATGGCGGTCCTTATCACTAGTGGCGGGATCATACCGGTGACGGTCTACCAGTCGGGGGAGATAGAAGAAATGGCACTGACATGGCAATTGTTCTAGAATGACAGAGTTGCTATCCTCCAACCTACCCTCCATCCTAGTGAGTTTCCCCCGATACTTTGCGACATCTTGCGCAATGACGTCTGCTTTTCCTAACATCCAAACAGCATCTGAAGAACTCGCCATTGGAAATGTCAAATTCACAACTTTCGATTTAGGTGGACATCAGCAAGGTACAAATATCACCCACTCTAATCTGCGTAAAAGGCGGCTCACATTGTACAGCGCGTCGTCTCTGGAAGGACTACTTCCCTGAAGTCTCCGGTATCGTCTTCCTCGTTGACGCGAAAGACCACGAACGCTTGATCGAATCGAAAGCCGAGCTCGATGCACTTCTCTCTATGGAGGATCTCTCCAAGGTCCCATTTGTCGTCCTTGGTAACAAGATTGATCACCCAGATGCCGTTAGCGAAGATGAGTTGAGACACCAGTTGGGATTATACCAGACGACGGGCAAGGGCAAGGTTCCTCTTGAGGGCATTAGACCCATTGAAGTCTTCATGTGCTCGGTGGTCATGAGACAAGGTTGGTGCTGCCAAAGAAGTTATTTGCACGAAACTAATCAATTTCCCTAGGTTACGGAGAGGGTATCAGATGGTTGTCACAATACGTGTAGAGGGTGGCGAGATGGAAATCGTAGGAATGAGATACAACAGCAGAGTGTTCTTGAGAATATTTTAAGGGTGGAGTTTTACAAAGGTTGTTTCTTGCGCGTTTGGTAGCTTTAGACGATTATGGAGTGCATAGTCATCTGGGCAAGCCAGCATGTTTGTACCTAGCATAGTATTGCGACGAAGATCTCTCACCAATATACTATTCCTCCATATATTTGAAAGATTGCATGAATTATTGCTTTCCATAGAAAGCTCGGAAGTATGCCGCAACATTGATGCATTACGACAGATTTTTCTGTGCTTAGTTTTCCTAAATATAGAAACACCAAATAAGGTAGCATAAAGTTCCATCAATCGGGGCTGTATGACAGATTCTCTCGAACAAACCAATTTTTTATTTAATAAATCGTATCTCAATCAGCTTGGAGCTCATTCTGGGGAACCTCCATCACCTTCATAGTGGGGGTGGGTCTACACTCAACAGTTTGAAATACCATGTGAGCATCGTCAGCCACTAAGGACATCATACCATTATCTGCCTTCCGTCATTTCGACGACATACAATTCCTCTTCCATTTCTAATAGTCGAAGAACAAAGTGTAGTCTCAGCATCACTTACGAACTCCTCAAGAACGGTGTACCTACGTCATACCGCAGTTACACCCAACATAACACTACCCCATCGAAACAGCGGCGAGCAGAACATTTCGATCAAAGCTGCAATAGACAAAAGTGCAATGCCACAGTACCTCCCAAACTGCGACCCCTAGATCAATCATCATGGCAGACACCAGTCACAAAACCGACGGCCCGTCGCCCCTCTCGCAAGAAGGCTACGACGAATCCCGCCTCCCAGACTTCCACCGCGAGTTCCTGTCCGAAGAACACCTCCTCGCATTCGCGCACGCGCTCTCTGCGCCCGACCCCTCGCCCTCCACCGACGACATTGGTTCTCCCTCCCCAAGCACCCGCACAACCAGCGGGTGGAACAGCCCCAGCCGCGCGGGTTCTGATCTCGGGAGGAGTAGGTCGGGGGCGAGCGGGAGTAGCTTGTTTATCACAGCGCAGAACGATTGGGCGCCGGTGGTTCCGACCAAGGGCGGCAGGGTGACGAGGAGGAAAGGGGAAAGGGAGAAGGGCGGGAGAAAAGAGAAGAGGAAGCCGAGGAGGAGTAGAGATGAGACAAGAGAGGGATATCTGTACACGCTGTTGAAATGGCCGTTATTGGCGATTGTGGGTGCTTGGGTGATCGGGTTGGGTGCGAGCTACATGCTTACCAGGTTGTACATTTGGCTATATGGTAAGTTTTGAGCTTTGCAAGTGGTATCAGTATAGATTACTAACCTTGTGGCAGAACATTTTGTAGCCTGGAGAGGTCAGAGAAACCGGTTACGGAGAAACCTACAGGCGACCACGAACTACGGCGACTGGGTGAAAGGTGCTAAGGAGTTGGATTCATTCCTGGGAAATGATAAATGGAAGACTGATAACGAATATGCTTACTACGACCACAAAACGGTAAAGAGAGTACTAGACCAGATTCGCAAGTGTAGAAGAAACATTGAGAATGAGTCGAAGATGGAGGACAGGAGTCCGACAGTCATCATAAACGGGACAGGACACTCGTCAAAGTCAGTTGAAGATTTGAAATCACTGATAGAGGCTTGTGTAAAAAACAACTTCGTGGGAGTTGAGAACTCGAGACTGTACTCCCAGACGTATTTTGGAACCAAAGACCTCGTTCAGGATTTTGTGGACGAAGGTAAGCATCATAAACTCTCATATTTTGCTAAGGATGCTAACTTTTCAATAGTGGAGAAAGGGATTACACTCTTAGTGCAAACGAAACAAATAGATGAAGAAGAAAAGCGAACTTTGTTCAAACGCATGCATACCAACTTTGGAAGGACAGCATTATGTTTGTCGGGAGGGGCTTCATTCGCGTATTATCACTTTGGGGTAGTCAAGGCCCTCTTGGATGCCGACCTCCTCCCAGATGTCATCACGGGCACTTCAGGAGGCGCACTTGTGGCAGCTCTTGTTGCAACACGTACCAATGATGAGCTTAAAGCCCTACTTGTGCCGGCACTGGCAGCCCGTATCACGGCTTGTTCCGATCCTTTCACCACGTGGATTCCCAGATGGTGGAAAACTGGTGCCAGATTTGATTCTGTAGAATGGGCTCGAAAGTCTTCTTGGTTTACGAGGGGCAGCATGACTTTCCGCGAAGCGTATGAACGTACTGGACGCATTCTTAATGTTTCTTGTGTACCAGCAGATCCGCACTCTCCAACCATCCTCACAAATTACCTAACCAGCCCTGACTGTGTCATCTGGTCTGCGGTCTTAGCATCTGCCGCCGTTCCAGGGATATTGAATCCCGTCGTTCTAATGATGAAAACACGCAGTGGGACTTTAGTTCCTTACTCCTTTGGCCACAAATGGAAAGATGGAAGTCTTCGCACTGACATACCGTTGAAGGCACTAAATCTGCATTTCAATGTCAACTTCAGCATCGTCAGCCAAGTAAATCCACACATCAATCTCTTCTTCTTTTCCTCGCGCGGCTCTGTAGGCCAACCTGTTACTCATCGTCGCGGCCGGGGCTGGAGAGGCGGTTTCGTTGGTAGCGCTACAGAACAATACCTCAAACTCGATCTGAACAAATGGCTTAAGGTGTTACGCCACTTGGAGCTTCTTCCTAGACCACTCGGACAAGATTGGAGTGAAATCTGGTTACAACAATTTTCCGGTACCATTACCATCTGGCCGCGCTCCGTCATCTCAGACTTTTGGCGCATCCTCAGTGATCCCAACGCCAAACAACTTGGTCGCATGCTACATGTTGGACAACAAAGTTGCTTTCCCAAGCTTCAGTTCATAGCGAACAGAATGAAGGTCGAGCGGATCATAGAACGTGGTCGAAGAGAGACGAGAACAGGCGTAAGAAGAGGCAGTATTGAAAGCATTATGAGTGAGGATGATATGAGGAGTTTATTGAGAAAGGGGGTTGGTAATACGACAACGGATGACGAGACTGATGGTGTAGATGCTAGTTCTGGGGATGAGATGGTGGAGGAGATTGTAGAGGATATCCAAACCAAGGAGATGTCATGAGTGTGCCTTCAAAAATTATAGAGTGGTTGTATTTTCCGCATTGATGCATAGAGTAGCGCAGGTGTTAGGATAGAGAACGGGGTTTGGGGTTTATACTGTTGCGCATGAAGTGGGTTTTTCTGAATATGCCTCTGGAGTTTGATGCTCAATGTGGTGGTCCTTGTGATAATTCAATATTGAACATGTACAGAGAAGTGGCATCACATATGGTTAGTTTAGCAACATCTGCAGGCAAAATGGTGACATATTTGGTTGGCATGATGTACTTTGACGAATAGCAGAACAATTCTTATCATGTCCTATATGTCAAGTTAGTGCCATGAAAGCAATATCAGTTGCAACGTCACAGAAATTTAGTCAACTGCTCAAGTAGTTCATCTGAACACAGAGAGAAACAAAGGTTTGAGAATATGTATGCATTCTGTCAAGAGACATTGTGCGATTTCTGCATACACCGTAGCGCGAGATGTAGAATAGTGGCCGTTCCATCACCTAGGTCGGGCTGATGTATAGTTTAAAAGTATGGCATATCGTTGTAGCGCCTCCCAGTTGCTATTTCTGCCATGTCAAGTATCCTCAATCCAGCACAGCGTCAAGCCTCGACATGGTCGTCTTTATCGTCGACGCAATAGTAGTTGGAGTAATCTACTACAGGTATTGCGGACCCCGGAGGTGCAAGTTCCTCATAGGCACCTTGGATACACTCTCTGAGCTTTGGAAGCAAGACTGTGCGAATTTCTTCAGGCTTCAAAGGTAGGTACACTTCCTCCAGCCCCCCGACAATTTGAATGGAAACCACGTTGCTGAAATATCTTGCCAGTGCAGTTCTGTACACTTGAAAGTGATGCTGCGTCGTATTGAAGCCAAGTGACTCGATGGCAACATGTTTTAGAGTTTTCGCCCAGGCTGGAAATGGAATTGGGGCATGGTGGATGGGGTCATCAAGAGATGGAAAGATGTTTTTATTGTAAAAGAACTCGAACGTGTTCTCGATGTAGATGATGGCATCATCGTCAAACCGAAGGGTGGCAACTCTCCTGCGTCCGGGGCCACGGCGTCGAAGAGGAAGCGAGCATGGGAAGGCTTTGAGATACACGCGACGACATTCCTTATTGACCATGCTTAGCGAGAGGTCGAATATTTCTGGAGAGTTTCTAAATTTCTTCTCTGTGTAATAAGTATTAGCAGGGCGGCTCAAGATCTGGGCATCATTTTTCATCTGCTAAGTTCGATTGTATACGCGGGTTTTAAGGACTTACGGGGCTCATAACGATGACCAAGTCTCAAGCGTGCCAGCTCAGTGGTCTGCGTGCTTGCTGATCGACTCCAGTAAGCCTTAACACGAATCACACGTCGAGCGACCTCGCCTTCTGTAGTTTTTGAGATAGGCAAAGAATCCTTCCAGATCTTGTCTCGAAGCTCTAGTGGAAGGCGAGGAAAGGGATGAAAGATGTCGAGGCTTTGATCCATCTTTAGTGATAGACACGGTGTGGATCTCTTTCGGTTTTCAGAAGAACTTTGCTGGTTTTGTTGTTTGGCTGTTGTTTGGTTGTTGAGAAGACTTCTCTTGCTCTAGATGTTTGTTTATATGCTAGACCCAAATATATACACCAAGGCTGTCCCACATCCTTCCTAAAGAGGAATTCGGTTGTGGCTCTCTCTGTTTATTTCAAACGCGTAAAAAGTACTTGGATTTAGCAAAACCTCGCTTAAAAAAGGGGTGGAATATAGGTCGTTACCAAAGCAGGAGATTTATCCATTTCACCAGCTACACTACCTTTGATTCTAGGCATGCACATGTAATTTGATTTTTGATTCAGCGATTGGACATAAATTGTGATGCACCCATATATCCTACAGATCCTCATGAATGGTTGCCATTACTCCTTTCGAATCATAAATACCACCCCAAGACTTCAGTGATATTTATTAATCCGCATGTTTCTAGAGTGTAGATCTAGGTCATTTTTAAGAGAAATACAATTTAGTACTTAACTACATGTCCCAGGAAGAAGCTTTTGCTTGTTGCGGCTGAACTCTTAGATTTGGTCTTGCTGTATTATTGTGAGGGAAGTGGAGAATAATTAAGTTACATTGAGAAGAGAATCCTTTGTATCTGTTTTACCTTTTATGGATACTTAGACAATTCAGCAACTCAGAATTTCAGCCTTTTGCAGCTAAGTAGAAAGAATGACTGTTGCATGAATTTACTAGTCTCCTTAAAACATTTGAACAACATGAAATTGAAGACAAATAAGCTCTCTCAAAAAGCTTGATAGACGGATTTTCATGTAAAGTAAGCTGAATCGGAGAAGTATTAAGTTTATGTTCTAAATACTTTCTGGTATATGGATAGGCGCCAACGTTAGAATATTTTATATTCATCATTATTCTGTAGAAGGCAATTCCTGATCTGGCTTCTTGATGGATATTTATCTACTAATCCTACTTCTCCAAATTTAGCTTAGGGGACTAAGACGAAATGCAACACTGGAATGCCTCTAAAGTCATCTTTAACTTCTTCTACAGATATCTGAAAGTAGTGCCTTAGTCTATTATAGTCTTCTTCTACAAGGATTCTCAACTAAATCTTGAAGTACCGCATCTAGATTTTCCATATCAAATAGCTACGATGGTCGAGGAAGCCGACTTCATCCGCTTCCCAACTTTACCAGCAGAGGTTAAAGATATGATCTGGAAGGAAGCTATGCCATACCCAGAAGGTGACGCAAAACGTGTCGTTCGCGTGCAGCTTTTCTGGAGCCAACATGTTAAAACTGACCGGGTTTACCTATATCTTAGCAACGACTCTGGCAAGTGGAGTTTTACGTTATGCTCTGAGGCACTTCTGGCCGTCCTAATTATTAAAACCCTGGTACTCAGCTAACCAAATATGATAGGTGTGGACGAGAAATACACAACCACTCCGGAAGTTTTCGATCTCCGCATGACCCGTGTCTGCCATGGATCTCGGCGGGCATATCTCAACGTGTTTTCTCTTACACTTCCTCTCTGGCAAGAATTTCGGGGGCTTCATCGCAGATCTTCGCTCCGTTTCGATAATGAGACTATCATTTACATCGAGAATTATAGCGAGGCCGTCTTAGATTTTAGCTTACGGTGGAGCTTTGTGCCCCCAACTAGCACCCTCTATCAACCCATGCCAGACTGGACCAAGAGCATCAAGCACCTTGCTGTAAATACCTGCTTTCCAAGCTCTATCGTCTTCATGCCCTTTAACCGAAGTAGAAAGGACATTGAGTTTTCTGAATTTCTGATCCGCTATTTCAACAACCTGCGGGTTGTTACGATCATTGGCAGTAAACTGGAGCGGGTAGATAGACTAAACCCGTTGGTGTTAACTCATCGAAGGAGAATTTCTTTCCAGTACATGCAGTCTTTGCTGAGCCAACTCAGTAAAGCGATGGATAAGCTTGGCGCGGATGGTCGCGTTGAACCTAAGTTGAGGTGGATTGCATATGGGGAAGCTCTGGATCTGGAGCCATAGAAGGTCATGAAAATTGAGACAACGGTTGAGACGAAGATTAGCTCTGAGTAATCATATGTTACCATAGAGATGGGTTGTTGCAAGGGTGAGCAGCCTGACTGATTGTCAGGTTTCTACTAAGCTAGTTCTCCACAATATCTTCTAAGTTAGACAATATTGACTTTACTTCAACTTAACGTTTCTATTCTCCAACGAGGTGCAGCTGCTCCAGCTGTTGTCTCCACAAACAAGCTGAAACTGCGCTTCGAGATTTGTCCGGCTTTCCAGTAGTGTCTAGAACCACGCTAGATATTGTCCTCCCAACTTCTACGGGGGTGGATGAGCAATAATTTGAGCCATGAAAACAAATTAAAAAAGCTCGAAGCTCAACGTGTATGTGTACAACAGTCATATGTAAGGCAAATTAGAAACCCGCAGGCATCATGATTGCTCTATATTTCAATTGTGCTCGGTGTCGTTCTCAAGCCGACTCAGAGATTCCATAGCTCATCCTTGTAGCCTTTTAATTAGCAATAGTCCAAGCAGCGTTTGCCGTAGTTATGGATACGATCGCCCTCTCCCGTGTATGAAATGTATATGAATATAGTGTGAAATACACGCTGTCGGGATCCTTGCACGGCAGTCCTGAACGCAGCCCCTGACTGAATTGGTATGGCGGAGAGCACGATGTTGACGTTATCATCCATCCTGACGCCGACCCTCTGATGACACTTCCCAGCATGCTCTGCTCATCGTCTCTCCACGTGGGAGAAATCCCAACGGCCTGTTTCTCGAACATTTCGATCTCCATATGCCGGTGTGATATACGTGGTATGATCTCTCGAATGCTCGGAGTCCAACTCCGTAAACAAGAAGCCCCTGCAACTGCCATCGTCCTCGCTATCGCCCACCGTATTCCAGACGTCATCTCGTTAGCTCAATACTGACTTTTCGCTGACAGGGTGGTTGCTGCAGCGACGCGTCCAAGAGCTGCTGTCACAACCGCCCTCAAACCCAAATATTCCCAGCAACCCAAGCCGCCATTGCCAGCCAATCCCCACCGCAAACACGATCCTCTTGCATCCTAGTGGACGGACCGTCCCTTGCTACAG
>Ga0247807_10000691_pt1 | contig 21234 bp, 24 predicted proteins | sample UWRJL074202C1_FD_179931 | JGI IMG/M metagenome (GOLD analysis project Ga0247807, IMG submission 179931) | Plant litter microbial communities from Arlington Agricultural Research Station in Wisconsin, United States - UWRJ-L074-202C-1 | ecosystem: Environmental > Terrestrial > Plant litter >...
TGAGGGTCTGATTCGATTGATTCAAAGCTCTTGACGGGGTTTATTGCGAAGTAGTAAGTTTACGGCTCGAGTAATATCGTCGCTCTAGGTTACGGGAAAGACTCAAGCACTGATCGAATGAGTGAAGTTACTTATCATTTCATAACTGCCCCTCCTCGACTGCTAATGAATGCCACGCTCTCTGTGTCACGATTAACATCGTTCTAGTTCACTAAAAATAAACTGTCACTAGCCTCGAGGCAATTTCCTATAAATCCAGATTACTACGCCATTTGCTCACTTTTAGTAGGCGATAAAACTAGTGCCAGTTGGTTGTGGGGGAAAGTGTAGCCACAGTACAAAATGCACAGATTTTTAGAGTTAATCGAGGCATGTGTATTCAAATATTCCACTATGGGATGATTGGAAATGTACTACCACCGCGAGGTAGCAGTAGAGAGGTGATACATATAGAATAGCCGCTAATTAGTTGCGAATATATGTGGTAAGCCTGTCCCATTCTAGATTGCAGTCGCGCCACCAACATACAGAGCCCAACATATGAGACTCTACTTTTACCGATCAGTCTGATTTATAAATGACAAGACCAATGTCTACGAAGTTCACCGCTATATTTACCATTATTATCTTGCAATAATTATCTTGCCACTAAAATACCTCAAATCAAAATGTCCATCCAGCAACTACCCCCAGCTACCTCAAGAGCTCACCTCAAGGAAGAGACAGCCCGCGAGGCAATAGCCCATCACCAACAACCTCTGACAGCCAGTCAACTTGGAGAACTCCAAACCTCGGATGGTTGGCAGAGCGCGATCACCTTGTGGATATGGTATTTGAACCGCGCACTCAATTCTACAAACGACCCTCTTCACATGATGGAGCGCGATTTCGAGGGTGATATTCATCGTCTCTGGCATTTAGTTATCGACACTGCGAAGAACACTGATAGAGACGATTTAGCACAAGATACGTTAGTCCGACAAATTCTTTATATCAGAGAATTGGGGGCGGTTACTCGACATCCAAACGAAGAGAACGGCGGGATTTCCTCCGTCTCTCTGAACGGTCAGAGGATATGGAGTGACCTTCCATATCTTGCTGAAGATATCTCCAAGGCTTGGAAAGAACACTGCAAATTTTCAGTAGAGCAGCGCACCAATTTTGCAGCGTTCATTGCTCGCTTAGCTTCAGTGGGTGTCTGTGGCAATGCGTTGACCGTCTGCGCGCTTTTGCTTTTCAAGGACGCTCTCGAAACACCAAGACCTATTTCACAGAATTTGGAGAGCAACCAAGTACCAGTCCAAGATCTATTACCTGCTCTTCATTCATGGATGTTCTTCGCCCCTCACAAGCTTATTAGACTGGCTTTGGAATCTTTCAGCGATTTTACTGTCACGGATTCAGCTTTTGGTTCACTGGTTGAAGATGAGAGTCTCCCCGCATCTGGCTTTGATTTAGAAAGGTGGGATATCTGGGAAAGGCAGCTTTTACAGCTAATCAACTGCGGCTATCAGCCAGTAGTCGATGATGCGACGAGTTTGTTGCATTCGATGCGGATTGAGGGTCATCAGCCATTGTAATACTTGCCGGTTCAATGGAAAAGTGCGGTGTTCTTTCTCCTACACCACTCTATAGTTCTATTATCCTCGATACTTATGTGTGAGTAAGCATTGTTCGTGTGAAGCTCTCTCCTTTTCATTGCAATAAAAATTGACCTTTGACGGAGTATATTCAAGAGACTAGAAATCAAAAAGATCCGCTAAAACAAAACGCCTAATGCCCTCTAAGTAATTGCAAGGTTTTCCAGAATTCAGTGCTAATAATTTAGACCAAAAGCAATACACCACCGCATCAAGACTCAAGGACCAAGCACTAGCAATCTGGTATCCGATTTTCCCACTCACTTTAAAGCTCAACTCCAAGTGTAGAATCCTCCACGACAACTTGCCTCTGGTGTTATCACTGACCGTGGCTTCAATAGCTCAACCTTCAACTCGAACTGCGCGGTTATAAAATCCGTCAATTGCCTAGAATCAGTTTGAGGGTCCTGATCCTCCTGATGATTTCTTGCCAGAACCTCCAGCACCCCGTTTTGCGCCAGGTGAGGCAGGTTGACCACCAGAGGTTTTCCTGGGCCCTCCTGTAGGTTGAGCGCCTGCGTTTCCCTTCGCAGGTATTCCCGGAGATGCCATCATGGAATTCCCTAGCATCTTTACCAAATCTGCCTGTGTCTTGACTTTGGCCTTCGGTGGAGGTACCCCTTTCCACTCAGTAGTCCATATAAGATTAGAAATCTCCTTGACCTGCGCCGCAGTGGCCTTGAGGGCGCCATCTATAGGCTTCCCTTTGGGTGTTTTCATGAAAAACATGGCTCCTTTCCAGAGAAATCTTCTGTCTCCAACATCGGTGCCAATGAGAGTCTGGAGATCGGGTTTCGAGATGGTGGTTGACTTTGTTTTTGGTGGGCCGGTGGCGGATTTGGACGCTCGTTTGTGGAGAGTATTATCCCCATAAACCTGAACTATAGAGTCTTGTATAGTATGAGGTAACACTTCTCCAGCCTCGAGAGAATTTTGTTGGTGCCTAATATTGTTGCGGTCTGGTAGGGCAGTCACTAAACTTTGCTGAGATATCAGGACAGTTAAAACTGCAAGGTAAATATGGCGGGTGAACGTTGTGAAGTAGGGGTCAGTGGTACAAGTTTCCGTTTGTTGGAAATCTGTGTGGCTGTTGCAATGCTGTTTATACGGGCTGTGAAGATGATGAAAATGGAAGAGACTTGATATGCGTTGAGCTGGATAATCTTCGATCTATGTATGCCTTTTATAGCCAGCTTTAAGTGGTGAGATACGAGCGCTGTGTTGCTTTCAATGCTAATTCCACGGTGTTTAGGGTGGCGAGGTATAGGAAGATGGATGTTAGGTGGGCGGAAGATAACAAACATTTAAGGCAGTGTAGTGACGCTGAAAATCCTCCATCTACGAATCGAAGCACAAAACAGCCACAAATGGTTACTGAATTCTCTGCTTCACCTGTAGATCCTCTCATAAGTGACCAGAAGGTAACCCATAGGTGGTAGAATTAAAATAGAACTGATAGGGATGTCGCTCCCAGCGGCACTGGGTTTGTGTATAGTCTCAATTTCGATGCAGCCGAGCCGTGTGTACAGCCTAGCAGTATATGGTTCATGCTAGTGATTTAGATCCTAGTCCGTAAAATTGTTGGTTCTTGAACTGGCTTGGTCTTATGGCCCATTGGATTGTTGGTTGTGGAGATTAAGGTGTTAGTTCGTATGTTTTGAATTGGCTTCGTCTATTGGTCTGTTAATCTGTTGATCCTTCAAACGAACAGCTTCTGCTTCTTGGCATCCATGTAGAATTAGAGACCATTAAGCCTTTATGCTTAGATATACAGCCTCTTTTTGTTAGGATTGTTTAATTTGTTGTCATGGTGTTTTAAATCCTCTTTGTTGCTGTACGAATAGAACGGGCTCTTAAACCTTCCGCAGAGGATGCTCTAAAGAATCTTTGAGCAGAAAAATCCACCTGGTCAGTCCTGAGCCCCAATCCTAACATTATCCTGTACCTCAAGGCTTACTATTCTGTATTGCGGACATTGGAAGGAAATTGTGAAATGCGTCACGGGCGGCAGACTTCATATAAAGCCTAAGAGTATTCCCTCTCAGTTCAAAATCACCACACGCAGCATCCCTTCCACCTTCGGTAACAGTAATTGCTCAATTCTCTATAAAGAAGCGAATACCCCAATCTCCAAAATGTATATTACCACAATCATATCTACTTTAGTGGTTACTTGCGGTCTTTTCACGGCTGTACACGCAGTGTCTCTACCACCAGGAGTATGTGCTCCGCCCCGTTTTACTATCGCAAGAGCTTCATACTAAATTTTAAAAATCTAGGAGTGTATAATGGATGGCGCATATGGATTATGCGAGCAGCTAATTGAGGTTCCACAACGACGTGGTGACCCCATGTAAGAACTATAGTAGCCGTATGCGATCCTGAACCAGAACGCAGAGTAAGTTATCCTCTTGTGGTTCTGTTAATTGTATTTGGAGAAATCTAGTTGACATCTCCTCTAGTGTCCTTTCACCGGAGCTGAATGTCATATCGACCTGCCCTCACAAGTTGTCAATTGCAATGTTGAAGATTGGAGAGAAGAAGGTTATTGAAAGAAACCATGATTGTTCATAATCTGGAGTTTAGGAGTTTGGAGTTTGGAGTTTGGGATATTTAGGTCTGAAAACCTTTAAGTCTTTGAGGTTCTTATTTTAAATTGCCGATCGGAGCTTTTGATTATGAGTACTCGTTGCAATTTATCCTCGTGATTATGAATTTATTGGTCTTACCCTGTGGAAACTCAGAAATATTCAGATCTTGTGCTAAGTTCACTCCAGTCCCACTTGTTTCTCTCTCCGTCTAGAGGTTTACTTGTTAGGAAGAAAATTTCAAGTTTCAAGAAGCACCATATAATAAAGGATATTAATGCCTCTAGAATCAGTTTCTAAGAGAGTATTGAATTTCAGCCGAGTGATGGTTTGGGTCATTCTTTGTTATATTAGTGTCGGTTCGCTTATACGTATGATTATAGTTTATGATCACTTTGAGTGCGCTGCACTACTGTGTTTATATCGCATAGGTGCTAGTTGTATTTTGGTAGAATTTCTCACTATAATGACATAATGATGATATTTATTATCTAAGTATCCTTCTGGACCTGAAAAACATCTTCGTTGACCGAAAAGATCTCGCTTAGTAGCTGTCCCACCACAGTCGGATAACTTTGCCCCTTTCTTAAGCGAGCCGCAAAAGTCAGACTTTGAAGCAACAAAGAGCCTTTCAACAGCACCAATTTGTATATGTTACATTCATGCAATCATGCGGCAAACATGCCCCACTCATTTCTAAATTCGCCACACAGCACTTTTAGGTTCTGCAAACTAATCGATTGTTGCAATACTTCCGTTTGCAGAGAAAAGCTATACTTAGCTCTTATTTGTATCCATTCGCTGCCTGCCTATAAAATTTTCAAAGAAAAACTTATTTACACTCTTGTCATTTTCTACGATTTACTTTTTTCTGATATCGTAAGCTCTTGAACATGTCTCAACTCCGAATAATTCGTGAGATAAACTGCAGGAATATGCACATCTCACTTGTGACCACCAACGACTTTACGGAAATCAATACCCGTGTGTTAGTATTCCCAGCGAATCATGACTTACGACCAAATGGGTGGGTCAGTATAGAATTTCCAGTTTATCTTTTTGTATCAAAACTACTTTTGCCTCTCGTCCTGCTATCAAGTTTACTTTGGAAAACCCATCACATGAAGTTCAACACATGAGCAGTGCTTTGATTTTGGTTTCTTTCACTGTTCTAATCAAACTGACACCGCAATTTTACAGTTGAGTACCACAGAGGAAGATGATCTACCACAAGATCTGGTATATGATGCAGCAGGGAAAGGACTTCTAGAAGAAATGGTTGCCAAGTTTCGAAACCCGGGCAAGGAGGGTATGTTATACCGCTCATCAACCTACGGCCTGGTCAATATTACTACTATGCTTCTTCATGCTATCCCCCCGATCTGGAATGATAAGTATGTGTTTTAAACCAACCTCCAACTCTTGAGATCACCGCGACCATTTGCTAATTCGAGAAGTTGGCATGACAAGAATAGTAACGGAGCTCAAGAAACCTATGATCAAATGCAGCTTCTCTACGACAGAGCGCTACTGAATTATGAGCCGGGAGGCGGACGAGAAACTGTTATTGCTGGTCTCGGATATGGGTATCAGGGTCAATATAATTGGCCTGCAGCAACTGAAGCGGAAATCGCATTCGGAGCAATCAAAAGAAGCAGTCCAAAAGCAGGAAACAAATACGAGTCTACAGATAGGATTACAATTGTATTGAGTGCCGAGATGGGACAAGACGTGGAGGACGTGTTTCTTTATCAATTCCAGTAAGTTGATCTTCGACTTTTCACGTTCATCGGAGCTGAAAAAGCTTGTTCCTGTTAGTCTATTCTTTCCGGAAAGAGGCGATGGTCTGCAGATCGGCGAGAACAATTCCTTCACAGGTTCATCACCAAAATCATGGCCAGTGAGTTCGAATCAAGAAACAGCACGTGTTACTATGCTTTTTGGTAATCGACAAGCCTATCTGGGTAGGTCTAAAATTTACCCAGTGCCGGCGAAGCCGGCTACAGGCAGCTACCCACTATCAGAGAATCTAAAACCTGCAAGCAGTGGAGCAAGATGTTTACGGACTCTGGAATCAGAGTGCCGACATTCAAGGCCAGTCGACCCGGATCTAGAAGATTCGTGTGACTCCGATTGGTATGATCAATACGACATCGCAAGCCCGAGTAGAAGAGACCGAATGATGGATGAACGTATAGCAAGATGGGCTGAGCAACGACAAGCGGCAGACAAAACAAATGATTTGTATGGAAAGTCTCAAGGTCAAGCCGTCGACCACCAGGATCATGGCCACAACCAAGTACAAGCTGTGATATCCGAACTGAATCGACTGGTAGGACCCCCCAAACGGCAGCCATCACCATTAGCATCCAGCATTGTCCCCCATCCTGTGGTTAGCAATCTAGTGACGGAGAATCCAGGAGCTGTGATTGTTTCGAGTTCCAGAATATCTGAGACGGAACCCAAACCTCGAGCTCAATCTGTAGAACACCACATATCAAATTCTGTTGCTCAGCCTGTGCCACAGCCAAACGTCGAGCTAGAAGCCGAAGAACCTAAGATATGTGGATGGTATGGGACTACAACCGGAACGCCTTGCAAGAGACGTGTAAGAGTGGGCAAGAAACGTTGTCATCATCATAAAGGGAAGGTTTTAGTATAGGGAAGACTGGAAATGCCTATATCAGTCGAGGCGTATTTGTTTCCTTAATATATGGACTGTTGAAACGTATAGTGAAGTGGACTTTCTTTAATGTGCCCACCAATTCTCATCTTATCCTCGCTTTTGTCACTGACTACAATAGGCATATAAATGGACCGATAAGCCAATTGTAGTCTACTGCCAGTCCAACCAAGTCATCTATACTATCTTCTAGTGGTTCATCCTATTCGTTATCCTCCTGAACGTTCTCACCATATACATCCGGTACTCATGATGGATGGCCAAAGCTCGCCGTATGTCTTAGTATGACATAGACGAGAAAGTTGAGGACAGAGGACAAAATATCTAGTAGTTGGAGATATCCCCCCCACACCAAAACCTAGTTAAACTGGCCATGCGAGATCCATTGGGCACCATGAGATGAACTAATGAAGTGAAAGATCGTTTGAATCATTCATCATTCATCTAGATCCACAGTACAAAGCCAATGAGGGAAACAGAACAATGGTATGAATCCACTTCTCCCAAGTAGCAGTGATCATTCGACGGATTTGAAAGTCGTATGTCAACAAAGCAAACAACAGTGCAGGATATTTGTAGTCCATGATGGGACAATGCACCAAGCCACCTCTCAAAATATTGGCTCAAACGGGACTACCAACCACGAACAATCAGACTTGCAAAGAAGCCAACAACAATTCCAAAATGTCTCATCCGGGTTTGAAAGAGTCTCTAACCTTTCAACTCAGCTTCTTCAATGAAAAGTGTGTTCAGTCTTTCCTACTTGCAACTATATATGATATCACGCCCACCTGCTTCCATCCACCAACACATTATTAAAAGGTCTCTCCGCCAGCTTACAGAAATATATACAAGAATTCCCGATCACGAATACCGCACTCTATCTATCCGACCAGAACCAACAAATCTACTCCAAAAACACATCTCTGCCAAATCCTGTCTCCTTCCAGATCCAATCATCAAGAGAAGACACACACGCCTTCCCTAGCTAACCAATCCATTCAAAAAGGAAAACAAAAAAACCCCATATAGCAGAACAAGTGCTTGAAAAGAGGAAAGAGGATAAGGAAAAAGAAATGCCAAAAGACCACCTCACCAAGCTCCAGCGCGCCATCCTCGAAGCTGAGCGGGCACGAGAGCAGGCGGCGCTCTTTGCCGAGTCGGCACGTCGTCAAGCGGAAGTGCGAGAGCGGGATCGAGCGAGGGAGTCGGAGGAAGGAGGAGAGGAACGTGGAGAACTAGGTGGGCACAGTGGATAAATGAATGGACGGCGCTTGAGATGTTAAGCAGCATGAGCGACGATGGGGAAATGATGACAAATATAAGAGAGATAACATGAGAAAGACATACTACTATAGAGGGGTGAAATGTTGATGCAGCTTTGTTTTTGCCCAATTATAATGCCTTCCACATTTATTCTTCGCATCTGACTGTGTAACTTTCGTTGTTGGTAAGATCTTAAGCAGCAATTGAACTTCTCACAGCCAAAATTCATCCCACGAAATATGCTATCAGTCACTTAAAATAGGCAGAAATATTGCTAAAAAAGTGAATTGACTATTCAGATCTTCTGTGATTTTTGATATTCGTTAAAGTGTATACCTTACATGCAAAAACGCCTCGCTGTGTAGTACCTCCGAGGGTCCTTTGCTGTTTACCAATGCTATGCTATGTTATGCAGAAAATCAAATCCGAAGTTCTTATATCAAAGGATCTCCGTCCGATTGTACAAAAATTAAAACACGAACTCAAGAACTTTTGGTGACCTATAAGTTTCTACACCCCTCTTCCCAAACACATGTTCGATCTCTAGAGAAGATTTAGGAAGCCTCTTTGCTCCCACCCCCTAACGTCGAATCTCCTGCCGAGTTCACTCGATTAGGTGTCACGACAACTTTCGCCCGTAGTGCCGCGCGAATGTCATGGACGTTGCGATTTCGCCAGTCGGCAGCCCCAGAAACACTCAGAGGCCAAAGCACCTTATTTTCCTTAGACATCCACTCCTTTACTTTAACAGGTTCATGACTTGTCATAATATCCAGCTCCCTTCTCAGTTCTTCGCAATAGAAGTCTAGGGGTAAATCATTGACATCGTCGCCAAAGGGGTTCTCCAGCTCGTTACCAATGGCGTGCAGGCCGAGGATGATATAGGCGGCAGCGATGGTACCAGGGATGGTGATCCATTCCAGGGCTCCGTAAAGTTGGAAGGGGAGAAGGTAAACGTAGAGGAGCACGATTTGGGAGATGAGGATGTTATAGCCGACAGGAAGGGGAGTAGTAAGAACGCGTTCCGCAGCGGCCATGGTGTCGGTGAGAGCGGCAAGAGATGTCACTGCGAATTAATTAGTAATTGTACATGGCATCTCTTTTAGATAGGGAACGAACAAATTTGACCCAATACAACCGGTTTGGCTAACGTGCCGTTGAAGGTGACCTCCTCGATATACGAAGATAAGTGAGTGAGGATTTCGAGGGGCAAATTTCCAAGAGGGCGTTGTGCACGCTTAATTTCTTTCCGTGGGTTACTCTGTGCGAAGCTCAATCCCAGATAGTTTCCAATTGTCTTCAGTGCTCCATATTTGTGCTTTGAATCGGCCTCTGGGGTATATGCTTCTTTGGCAAAGGTATCCAAATGGCCAACCAAACTTGCAATATCATCGTAGTGGGCATATGGCTCGAATCTCAGCTTGTGCTTCAGAGAAACAGCAAAGGCAAGGATCATGTTGATTGCTGTTATTTTTGCAAGCAGATCATCTCTCTCAAATTCTAGCTCCGGACGCTCGTCAACGTGGACCCAGATGTAGCGTGCCAAATTGCGAGATTGGACAGACAGAGTAGCCCAGGCTTTTCGACCGTCGGAATAACGCTCGTATGCAGTGGTACTTCGGAAGGATAGAGCAAGACCGACAACGAAACCAAGGACCGTGAGGAGAAGAGTATTAACGGCCACTGCTTATGTGTAAGTTTAAGAACCTCCCGTTGGCAAGCATGACAACTTACAGCTGTGAAAGAACTTCGAAATGCAAGTTATAAGTGTGGCCCAACAAGTAATCCAAAGCAGAGGTACAATCATACGGGGGAGCACACTACCATGCATCCGCATGAAGTATGGAAGCTTTGAATGCCTATCCATATCTCTCGGACCGGCCTGGCCTTCTATTAGCTTGGTACATATAAACAGGTATCCTTTAATGGCAGAATACGTACAAAATAATCCTCAAAGTCAATCTTACTTTCCCGCTTGTTAAAGGGCATTGGGGTTTGCATGCCGCTCTCCAGTAACTCAAAGGTCGACACCCGCGAAGACATTCCAGGTTGTTGTTTCATTAAACTAGGATTGTTGCGAGGATCGAGGTGGTCTGCTCCAGACGAGATACCATGAGAAGCTGCTCCTGCTCCTCCACCAGTATGCCCACCTCCACCGCCGCCGCCCGAGGTATTGGCTCCTGCGTCTTCGGCCATTGTGTGTATAGTGTTAGTTGTAGGCCACTGAGGATGCCCAGAAAGAGTGTGTTTGTTGAGAAAACTGGTGGTAACACGAGGCGTAAGGGAATCAACACTGAAGACCCCTTTGTTGGATGAAGTACAGAATGGACAGTAGGAAAAAAAACAGAGAAATTGTTGTTAGTGAAGAAGTGAGGAAGGAGAGCAATTGAAAAGTAGAAAAGAAAAGCTGTATGCTATACGAGGGCGGAACAAAGGAGCGCCCCCCTGTACCTGGCAGTCTGTCAGGGGCAACGCCTCACTCGCGTATGTGGAGGAGATTCCGGTTGGAAGCGATTCAGACTGCTGAAGAGCGGTGGGGCTCTTGGCTGTGGTTTCAAAGCAGCGTCTAGACAACTGTACTGTACACGTACGGTAGGACGTGGTTGAGCTTTGGCGTTAGCTGCCTCGATGGGGATTGCAGATTGTGTCCTTCTTTGTGTTTGGTGTTGGAATAGAGGATCCAAATATAGACAGGGCTGGTGGATTGCATGGCGCAATAGTTGGGTGTGTGCCATTCTTTGTGGGGGAGAATAAATAGAACATGATATCCAGTCGTTGTCCGTCTTGTCATGTACAGAAGAGCACTGCCAGTCCAAGCCTCGACAGTTATTGATTCGGGAATAGCGTCGGGTAATCCCCGGTACGTACGGGTACGCGTGCGGGTACTTCCTGAACTTAAGACTTTTATAATCTATTGGACCACTTGGCATTGCTCTGGTTGATGCTTAAATATAAGTGTGTTGCAGTTCTATCTTTCATCAGCTTTTCGCTTCATTTTTCCATGATATTGGTGGCAAGGGTTTGGTTTTACGGTACTGTAGCTATACCCCTTACTTATAACTCCATACTACAATAATTGGCTCTGCAGAATGATCGGCGTCAGCCCCGAACGCCTGGCTAGTTTCAGGGGTGGAACGGTGGGTTTCATTCTCCTGTCAGTGCTTCGCCCAACACATCATACAACTAGACTACAGTACGTACGGTACGAATATACATGAAACATCAGACCAATTGACGTCTACGCTCCGGAACTCTATCATCCCATCTCATCTCAGACTCGAATAGTAGAATAGTCAACTTGCTTGGCAGGGGGAAGTCTGGAACTACAGAAGAGCACAGTTCAGGCGGGGGGAGGGGATATATGCATTATTCAGGAGACGTAGAGGTTTGATACCGCTGTCCTTTGACCTCTTCCTATTCTTTCATTGTAGTTAGAACAGGTGGAAATTAAAGCATATAATCATCCTTCATGAAACCTTCGACGCTTATGTCATGACCATGTCTGGAATTATGGCTCGTGCTAGAATTAACAGGCCTGAAAATACAGGCACATATCAAGCTTTTCTAAGCCAAATAGGCGGTTCTTATAAAAAGCTTCGTCTTCGAGACGCAATTACAAACCACGCGGGAAGTACTTATTAGTCAATATAACATGGGACATCTTGTTTCTACACACTCAATTACTGTAAGGACAGAGAAGCTTACAACAACTTATACCATCAACTTAGTTAAACCTTGCTATATGAAATTTATGTAAAAAGAATCATGTTCAGACTCCTATTACTTCCTAATGCTAAATCTCCAAGTATTTCAAATCCCACAAAACTCTCGCCTTCCCTAGAGAGTCATCCAGATTAACCTCAATAGGCCTCTCCGCCCGCCAGTTTCAAAACCTTTGGATTCAGTCTCGTCCCACCTATCAGCTCCGTCGAATCTTCCACACTTGACGGTATTGGCATAGTTTGCTTCCCATGAGGACCAAAGTACGGATTGATGATAGTGTTTGGGAAGTTGAGGTAGCGGGAAGGAGAAACCACCCATTCTTTGATTTTGTCAAAGTTGCGACATTCGTGCTCAACCTGAAAGTCAGGCCAGACATTTCTAATGGAGGAAATAAAAAGTCAGAATTGCATGCTAAAAGTGTTCCTCTATTTCTTGTTTTTATTTTTCGGGGATGGCCAGCGTAGTGAAGTTCTTCCGACAGGCTCAGACGAAGATAGAAGAAAGAAATAGGAAACAAGGCTTCATACATGTAATCCGGACGATAGCTATATGTTATAACACTAATGTCGCCTTGGCATTGAATCGTTTGACGCAGGTCATCAATACAATGAGATAAATCTTCAATTTGTCCCCATTATTAGGTCTCTCATCTCAAAATAGTGGAGAGGGTAACCTACGCAATTTGATTGTATGAGCATCTTCTGCATTATCATAGTCTTTATCGACCTGAGTTAGCTGACTGCAGAAACTTAATGTGCATGTTCTTTCTGGGAACGACTTACAATCCTTATATACATACTTTCGAATATAGTTCTGTGGCTAGTCAGTACAAGCATACATGGATCTGAAACCAAATGTACTAAGCAATGTAGCTGGTGGAACATATTAATCGTGCCCAGGTAACCCGTGTCCACTGGAATTGAAGTACGAATCATTTTGTGAAGGTCATATCCAGCTGACAAGACGAAGTTTCCCGCTTGATTTAGATGGTTAGTGAGGTTTCCTGCAGTTCTAATGTGCTTAGCGACTAAGCTTACCTTCTGAAATATCATCCCACGCCTCGCTAGACTCAGGTCGCGGATCGCCATTAAACTTGTTGCGGGCGAAGAGTGAGGTGTTGAATGTACGAGCTTCATAAGTGACAGCTTCGCGCACTGGAGCTAAATTATGCATAGCCTCAAATTAGACATTATTCTGACTGATTGTATATGAATGAAAGGAGCTTACAGTAAACAAAATCAACACCATTTCTAGGACCACATGTCTGCTTGCTTTGATCGTATATGTAGACATTCATTAGAAATACAACTATGTTGGTAGTGAAAAGAAAGACGTTTAAGAGCCAAACATTCCGTTTCGCGTTGGCTTTGGTGAGAAATTGTGCGTTGCTCAATCGTGGGTCTTCAGAATCTGTACCATCCCAGCTTGAACGAGAGTCACGATCTAGAAGGGCGGTGCCCAAATTCTTCTCCTCATCTCTGCTAGACATGACTTTACTGAATGTAGGAAGCTACTGGAGGGAATAGTTGAATGGGAATCAACGCAGCTCGGTGTTAGTAGGTTAAATTTATGCAAATAGAGGCGAGATTGCAAAACTTCAACAATCTAAGTACTACAACGCTTTCTCTCTTTTCTAGAGCTGATCAAGGCTTTCAAAAGAGTTGTGCCAGAACTACTGATAAGAGAGAACATTTCGAATTGTGGAGCTTGAAACTATGGAGCTAAGCAGTACCTTTCCGATTTCAGCATATCACTCGCAAAGGTGGTCAGCGAGCTATGCTCGATATGGGGGAAGACGTTGGTCACTGGATAGCATGCCACATCCCTTACGAAGTTTTTCGGAGAATAAGACGCTAGCTGCGGTGAAGTTGCATATCCCGAATAGTTCTGCTGATGGGAGATTTCGTTTTCTGCAAGATAGATAGCTTACATCCGATGGGGTACTGACAGCTGAATTGACCACAACGCCAACACTACAAACTCCTCCGCAGAGAGCACATGAAGTAGAAACGGTAAAAGGTAACGTTAGATAAATGTGTCAAAAGGTAACAATCGGAGGTAACCTTGACTTTACTAGAAATGGACGTCACTACCCTGGCCAGAACCTCAGATCACGACATCTAATAAAGTAGCTTACGCACATCTTGGAATTCTTTCAGATAATGTTTATTCATGTTTGTATGAAACTTGAATAGAACTTGCAGCCTCTCGGATTTGCATTTCTAAAGCAGTAATGATTCGTCACTCACTCGTAAAGCTTTGGAAGGAGAATATCCTCTCTCGAAGTGATGCTCGTGAGGTTATAGCCACAATTCTCTATCTGTGATGCCCGACAACTCTCCAATTAGCTGCTTGTCATTGAATATGCTGCAGATCTCACGAATATGGGATACCACATTTCGGACCAAAGATTATTTGGAATTAATCGGCATCAAGTGAAAAAATGGGGAGACGGGGAAAGTCACTGCCAATGGACGGACTTTGAGCGAGATATTGGTTTGGTTTGACGCCTCAAACCAGAAGTTATATTGCTGTCGCTGCAAAAAGAAGCCTTCTATTGAGCACTAGTTGAATATACGACTTCAGCTTACGTGTCGGGAATGAGCTAGGTATTGCACGAGACATACGCCTGGCTCTCCTTTCAGTTCATAGATCATGATATATATAAGAGACCTTGATCTCAAGGAAATCAAAACCACCATCCTCCCTCCGCCAGCTACCTACAATACAGTATAGAATACGCGTTTCACTTACAAAGCAACGATAGTTTTTCACGGCCTAGAAGCCTCTCCTCTGAAGTAACTTCACCATGCAATTCATTAACGTATCTCTGCTTGCCCTTGCTGTTTCTTCTGCTGTTGGGCTACCGTTAGTGGGTAAGATGGAGAAACGTCGACCATGCTTCCTCGTCTATGAAATCTACTTGGGATACTGTCTTCCAGCACTCACCAATACCACTGCCCCAGCTGATGCCACTCTCCCCGATGCTGGTGCTTCGAAGATGATTCGTGCAAACCTGGTTTCTGATGGGATTGATGCCGTTTAATGGCTGTATCTGAATATCACCCAGGTAAGTAAATGAGATATAGTTATTATAGAAACGCTAATATTTCAGGAGAAATTGAGCGTGTATGGGCACTTTTCCTTGCCGACGAATCGTACAAGAGGGATATTGGATGTATGGCTTTTTGGAGAGTTCGAGCATTTGGAAGAATCCATCCATTAATGCCTTCTTTTAGTTTAGAGAGTATCCAGTCATTACAGCGAACATAAATCTTTGCTTTCCCCTGCTGCGTCAAAATCCAAGTTTTATTACGTATAAGAATTCCTATAATGGGAAACATCGCAGTGCTCGGAGGAGATAGTGACTCTTTCCTGTCTCTGATATTCGCGCTAAAAGTTCAGCCCATTCCACATATTAGTACTTCTAGCATACTTACGATCGTTCATCGTAATCCTAGTTATCACGCCGAGTTTAAATGATCTCTTGTAGACGCTAACACCATAGGACGTTATGGGCAAGGCCTAGGCAGCTTAATCAGCAAGTTGTGTTACATATCTTTGGGACTGTTGTTGATAAAGGTGGCTCTGAGCTTCAAATTGAGTGCAACCAATACCTTATCTCTATGTACGCATTTCCGCTCGCCTGCTTTAAGCAACTTGATAGAGCCATGCTAGCGAAAAACAAGAATGGAGGTGGAAGAACGATTTCGATTATTTCAATAGTCAAGCGCTGCCGTAAAATTCGGCACGGCAAGAAATGTCTCCAGTCTTGAATGTTTTTCACAGAGTCATCCTGATGACCGCAGTAGTAGACAGTAATTATGACCAAAGTTGGTGGCAAGATCTATCGATCTCGAAGCCTATGATTCTAATCTTCTGCGCCATACCTGTCACAATCTAGAATTTCTTTTAAAACGCGTTTACAAATCGACCAGTGATAGTGCTCAAGAAGTATATACAGTACCATAGACAATAGCATAGATAGAAGTAGTCTGAAAGGCGACGCTGTAAATGTATATTTATTCTATTGTTGTAGGTGTGTACCCTCAATCTAATCGAGATGTAGCTCACTCGTCATCCAGGTCGCCACTTCCAGTCAAAGGCCCAGCAAGACCCTTCATCCTCCGACCTAACAAATCATCTGTACTAGCCAGACTTACCATACTCTTTTGTCTACTGAATTTTGGCTTTTCACTTTGTGACTTTCTTCTTCCCATTTCTTCTTTCAGCAATGAAACTTTCTGTTTACGTAAGTTGTTTTCGGCATCAAGTTTCGCTTTGCTGTTCTTTGAGATGCTCATCTCAAGCCCAAAATCTTCGTCACCACTGCTTTCCGTAGGACGTCTTCGATGATGCATCGCTCGTTTGCCATAATGTCCCAGCGGGGTTTGTAGTTCTCGCTGCTCGGCTTCGACGAAGATTTCCTCGATCCAACGACCGCAGCGAAAGATGTGTTTCCACCCTTCAGGAAAGACCCCTACAAACTGCAAAAACCCATGGCTGATGCCAGGGATCAGTACTACTTCGACCACTTCTCGATCATCAAATTCCTTCTGTAGATGCACATTATGCGACTGCTCAGCATGATGTTTTGCTTCTTTGGCGCGACGCAGACGACCAGCGAAAATCACAGTATCATCAACCAGTGGGTCTCGCTCGCCAGTTAAGAAATATGTTTTGGGAAACTGAACGAGGAGAGAGTCTGGAGCAAGAATGGGACACAATAAGTAGTCCTGACTGAAATCTGGTCGATTGTGAGGGCCAATATATAGAATGATCATGGCGCGCATCATTTCAGGAGTAAGTATACGATCACTGAAGTATGAAAGCATCGATGACATAGCAAGTCGAGTTTTCATTGGCTCGGGCCTATGAGACCCGGATGGTCGACGGGTATGTGCTCTGGTGAGAGTGGGAGAGAGGTCTTGAGGCGGAGCAGTAGAAAATGCGGGTTGTGGCGAGGTGAGGGATGACATTTCTGACGACGGTGACTTGATAGTCGGAGGCATAACCAGCGGAGCTAATTCTTCGCTAGGTGGAGGTGATGGCTGCTTTTGCGCTGAAAAGTAGTCGTCTACTTCAGCACCGGAATGATGTGGAGTGCCGGCTGTGAATGTATATTGCATACTCTTTCTCCGCATGATGTTGGCGTTTGTTTTCCTCATACGTCGGTCCTTGATCAATGACATTTGCTCATCTGTCATCCAATTTCCAATATTCATATCCAATCCGGGATAGATGAGAATCAAGCCTGTGGGTATTGGTAGCGAGGTCTCCCCTAAAAATCGTCGTGTATCTGTAGATCCAGACTCGATGATCATCAAGGTGAGACTCGTTGCTAGATTACCACCGGCACTATCTCCTGTGATGACTATCTGGGGAATTACAGCTCCAGACAAACCAAGGCAAGTGCCCCTACTTTGTATTATGGACTTATAAACATCATAGCATTCGTTAAGGGCATGTGGATAAGGGAATTCCGGCGCTTTCTTATAATCCAAGCTCAGAACTGGCAGTCCGGTTTTACCAGCCCAAGCCAGCAGCTTGTCGTCATTTGTTCTTGGATCCATAGCTACAAAGCCACCCCCTGGAATGTCTAAGACGATTTTGGTATGATTCTTGAGGGCAGACTTTGGCCCTTCGAAATATAGCCATGCATTTATTGGCTCGGTATAGTCGCTCTTGGGTGGTCTGGGTATTCGAATCTGCCGGGGTGGATATCTCATCAATCTTGGTCGTAAGAGCGCTTGTAACGCTTTCAAGTACGGCGTGGTGCCTTTATTCCAACTAACCCGCATGTGATCCACGGTCAGCATCGCCCTCACTTTTCGTACTTTGTCATCCGCCTGCTCGGCTGCAATGAGGTAGTATGCAGTAAATACGATACTAGCAATATCTCTCAGCCACTTCTTTCGGATTCGCATCGCAGACCAGAAGCCAGCGTCCATTGCGGTAGTTACCCATGTTGCTCGGAAATATGATCGAGTATATAGATTCGCGAGGGGTTCGGGAGATTCGAGATTAAGAAGTTTCCCTAGGTTTCGTGCAATGTAGAGATATAGGAGGGTTATTACGAGGGTCTGCCAGGGTGTAAGGATCTTCGAGAGTCGTCTAGATAGCTTGCGAAGGGTAGGCGGGCCATGGTTGTTCCCTCTGTGATGATGTCAGAGAAGTCACGGTTTGGGATTTGCGCAGCTCACTTTAAGAGGTAGAACGACCAGAAGGAGACCACAGCTAGGACCTGAATTTTCCGGAATTGGACGGAAGGACGCCCTAGGACATGATCTAGCTATCGTTAGCAATAATCACTCACTTATGGACAAAGATATCTCACCTATCATCTTGACAGGTTGGATTTAGTCACAGCCAGATTTTCATAAAACAAAGGGCGCTGATATGGTATGTAGCCATTGAAAGAATGCAGAAGATTGGGAATAAAAATGAATAACAGTGGTCTAACAATGAATGAAGTAGCAAGGTCTCGTACTAATAAGCTCTATGGGCTAATCATATTGTGGTGCTGTCTTTATTGTTTGGGCTGTGCCATCTGACAGTATCGGTTTGCTGCGGAGGAGTGAATTCTTCTGCGTTACATTGGTCGAGTTCGGTGCAAGATGATGCGGCGGAATGTCCATTTTCCAAGTGTATCACGTCGACGTGACACATTTAACATGTGAAAGGGTGACATAAGAATTCCCCGCAATTAATCACGTGGGATGTTAGCGTTGAAACTGTGATAGATATGCCAAGCAATATCCCCGCATCCGGTGGTAGCCGTACCAGCCCGCCTCCGCCAAACTCAACCACGACAAGTCTCTCCTCATTGAGCTGGTTGGAGCGTTGACGATTACAATGTCTGCAATACGACCTTTCTGGAGATGCGGAAGCGCCAGTATACGGCTCCGCCAGCTACAAAGACTCTCCACCACGGTTCAACCTACTCGAAGCTATTCTCAAGAGCACTCGAACCAATCTGGGAATGACCATGTAAGGATTGTGGAAGTTGGAGCTCGAGATGGATTGCAGAACGAGAAGAAGTCAATACCATTGAGCACTAAAATTGAGTTAATCGAAAGGCTCTCAAGAACAGGTTTGACAGACATTGAAGCTGGTTCTTTCGTAGCTGCAAAATGGGTACCCCAAGTAAGATAACTACTGCATTTCCGTTGTGCGAGTATTGACCTTCCGTTAGATGGCAGCTTCCGACAAAATATTAGAACATATCCTAAAAAACCCACCACAATCACCAACTCCAATTGCATACTCTTTCCTTGCACCCAACGCTCGTGGGTTAGCCGACGCACAGGCGATCCTAAAACAGCACCGATCCACACTCCTCTCGGAAGAGGACCTAAAATCCAAGCCCTCAGTTGAGGTATCCGTATTTGCTGCAGCGACCGAGACATTCTCACAAAAGAACTTGAATTGCGATATCGAGACGTCTCTTCAACGATTTAGGGCAGTTATACAAGGTGCTAAAGCAGACGGTCTGCGTGTCCGCGGATACATATCAGTAGTACTAGGCTGTCCATTTGAAGGTCGTGATGTAGATCCACAAAGAGTAGCAGCAATAGCTACAGATCTGCTTGAAATGGGGGCCGATGAGATATCTTTAGGTGACACTACAGGGATGGGTACGGGCCCTTCGACAAGGAATCTACTGAAAGCTATGCATGCGGCTGGGATACGAAATGAAGACATCGCTTGTCATTTCCACGATACATACGGACAGGCATTAGTTAATACAGCTGTGAGTCTGGAACATGGGATTCGGATTTTTGACAGTAGTGTAGGCGGACTTGGTGGATGTCCGTATAGTCCTGGAGCTACGGGAAACGTGGCTACGGAGGACATGGTGTACTTTATCGACAGCATAGGTATGAAAACAGGTGTTGACTTAGTTGCCCTGGCTGAGATTGGTGATTGGATCTCTGGAGAGATAGGGAGAGCAAATGCTAGCAGCGTGGGAAAGGCAATCCTAGGAGCAAGAAGGCGAAGCTCATAACATCAAAGAATGGCACAGGACTAAACCATGAAAATTTTATTGATAGAAATGTAGAGTGGTTAGTTGTGACAAGAGTAAAAAAGGCATTGACTTTTGATTTAGCATCTAATAAATGGGTGCGTGAAAGTGCGCAGTAGTACTCCAAGACCAAGATTACGAGAAGATGACGTAGGGGAAGGGGAAAAATTTAGATACTCAATTATAAAAGGCAACGAATATTAGACGAACAGAAGCTGGTAGTGCCAGTTGAATATAAGCCAAGAATGGGGGTCTTTTTTGAAATACAGATGTCTAAGTACTGGTAAACTCGGCACTAGGATAAGAAGTCTCATTACTGCGCCCCAGAAATGACTGTGCCATCTGAGCATTATAGATGAGCCAGTCTATAGAACAAACTCAATTGAAAATTGCAATAGTCCTCTTGACTCACCATTCTCCCAGCATGGCACTTACAATCAATGTCATCTTGCTCTCATCATATTTGAATGAAAGTCTTTCTCTTCTCGAATTCTCGTCTGCTGTAGATGTTCAAATGACGCATTAGTGATCACTGAGTCATTCAACTTCAGGTATCAGCCGTTCGATAGCAGCAGGGTCAATATAGGGTCGTGATCTCGTCCCATGTGTGACGAGTTCCGGATGATTTGCAACAACATCCACCTTCCAATGTCAGTACTGTCTCTAGTAACACTCGCACTACATACCTCTTTCACGATTTTATTCATCTCCATCTTACAGTTTCTTCTCGCCTGCTGCAATCCAGTAAGTGTCGCAGGATACGGGGTAAGCTTTGGTTTAGAGTCATCACCGGAACCTCTGCGCTTTTCATACCCCGTTGGCGCCGCATCGAACTTTGCGTTTGACTCTATACCATACGATACTAATCCTGGAGATGCGACTTGCGATTGGGTAGGAGATGTATTTGCGCTAGCGTGTTTGAATGCTATCATGTTTAGTTTAGTCCTTTGCCACATGGAACAGATGACTTACCTGTTTCTATTTGCTTCCAGATATTCTTGTAAGCAAAATAGTCGTCTAATAGGTTGTCCGTATATGACTTGACCAAATCGTAATCCACAAGCTCTTTGTCACCGGTTAATTCGCGGTAACCCTGCAATGTATTGTACTTTGTTAGGCAAGCGCTAGGTCATGATGTCAGTTATGCGTAATTCCGCCATATTGTGAATATGCGCCTACTGTGTTCTTTGCGGGCATAATGCAACCTTGCTTGGGAAATCTACAGCAGCTTGTCTAACAGATTCAATGGTCCACTCCACATCCGCTGGATCTTGAGTCGTATCTCCAATCCATGCGACACTGAGCCTA
>Ga0247807_10000692_pt1 | contig 21208 bp, 17 predicted proteins | sample UWRJL074202C1_FD_179931 | JGI IMG/M metagenome (GOLD analysis project Ga0247807, IMG submission 179931) | Plant litter microbial communities from Arlington Agricultural Research Station in Wisconsin, United States - UWRJ-L074-202C-1 | ecosystem: Environmental > Terrestrial > Plant litter >...
AAGAACAAAGCTTTACGCTTTCTGCTTTAACCTCTTGGCTTGAAGAGGTAGCGGGGACCAGACTCGAACTGATGACCTTCGGGTTATGAGCCCGACGAGCTACCAACTGCTCCACCCCGCACTATATTGTATTTTTAAGGTATACCAACCTGTATCAGCCCCTGCTGATAAAAAAACCGCCATGGTAAGCGGAATTTTGTAGCCCGTAGGGGAATCGAACCCCTGTTTCCAGAATGAAAATCTGGCGTCCTCACCCCTAGACGAACGGGCCTTTCAAGCATAAAGCTAATAGGAAAAAGAACAAAGCTTTACGCTTTCTGCTTTAACCTCTTGGCTTGAAGAGGTAGCGGGGACCAGACTCGAACTGATGACCTTCGGGTTATGAGCCCGACGAGCTACCAACTGCTCCACCCCGCACTATATACAATTCTAAAAGGCCTCGGTAAAATATTCTTACACTTGCTCCGAATTGGAATGCAAAGATATAATTCGTTTCTTTGCAGAACAAATTTATTTCAAAAAATATTTCCATGTCACATAAAGCAGGTTTTGTTAGTATAATCGGGAAGCCAAATGTTGGTAAATCTACCCTAATGAACGCCCTAGTAGGTGAAAAGCTATCCATCATCACACCAAAAGCACAAACTACTCGTCACCGTATTTTAGGAATTGTGAATGAAGAAGACTTTCAAATTGTATTTTCAGACACACCTGGCATCATAAAACCGCTATATGGTTTGCAAGATTCGATGATGACTGCCGTAAGTGGCGCCTTAAGTGATGCAGATTTAATTCTCTTTGTAACAGACATTCACGAAAAACACGATGAGAATGATGTATTAGAAAAAATCATCAATACTACCATTCCTATTGTTGTATTGCTAAATAAAATAGACAATGCTACCCAAGAGCAGGTAGATGAGAAATTTGCTTACTGGCAAGAGAAATTAAATCCTAAACATATTTATGCCATTTCTGCTTTGCATCAGTATAATTTAGAAGGCATTTTGCCGATGATTTTAGAAAACTTACCTGAGCATCCTGCTTTTTACGATAAAGAAGAGTTAACAGATAGAAGTCAGCGTTTCTTCGTTTCAGAAATTATCCGCGAAAAAATATTTTTCAATTATAAAAAGGAAATCCCATATAGTACAGAAGTGATAGTTACCGCTTTTAAAGAAGAGCAAAGTAAAGGCGGACCAATGGTACGCATTACTGCTGAAATAATTGTAGAACGCGATTCGCAAAAAAACATCTTGATTGGCACAGGTGGTGCTATGCTTAAAAAGGTTGGCATGGAAGCTAGAAAAGACATAGAGAAGTTTTTAGACAGCAAAGTACACTTAGAAACCTTTGTAAAGGTACTACCTGATTGGAGAAGCAAAAAGAATTATTTAAAGAGTTTTGGCTACGATAGCTAAATGCAGTTTATGGCTTATAGTTGATGGTTAATAGCCTAATCTACAAACCTATAAGCAAGTATAAACCAACTGATAATGAATAAGAATTTATTGTTAAGATAATAAACCGTACCTTTGCAAACCCTTTCAAAAAGGGCTTAATAGTTGATAGTCAATGGTTGATAGCCAAAGCATAATAAATCATGCTAAACATCCAGACAATTAACTATGGACCATTAACTATCAACAAAAAAATATGAGCAATATCATCGCAATCGTCGGAAGACCAAACGTAGGCAAATCTACCCTCTTTAACCGCTTAACAGAAAGTCGCAAAGCTATTGTTGATGATTTTAGTGGTGTAACCCGCGACCGTCATTACGGCAAGGCAGAGTGGACAAACGGAGAATTTACTGTAATTGATACTGGTGGTTATGTAGCCAACTCAGAAGATGTTTTCGAAGCAGCCATTCGCGAGCAAGTAGTAATTGCTATTGAAGAGGCAACTGTACTAGTATTTATGGTTGATGTAACTACTGGAATTACTGATTTAGACGACGAAATTGCACAACTTTTACGTCGCAGTAAAAAACCTGTGTTTGTTGTAGTTAACAAAGTTGATAATCACCAATTAGAAAATGATGCAACCGTATTTTACGGTTTTGGCTTAGGTGATATCTATACCATATCATCAATGACAGGTTCTGGAACTGGAGAATTGTTAGACGAAGTAATTACCCACTTCGAAGATATTCCTGAAGAAGAAAATGCTTTACCTAAAATCACCATAGTTGGTCGCCCTAACGTAGGTAAATCATCTTTAATTAATGCCTTAATTGGTAAAGACCGTAACATTGTAACCCCAATTGCAGGTACCACTCGTGATTCGATCCATATTCATTACAATCAATTTGGCCACGAATTTATGTTTATTGATACCGCTGGTTTACGTAAAAAAACCAAGGTTAAAGAAAATATCGAATTCTATTCGGTTATGCGTACCATTAAGGCTTTAGAAGAAGCCGATGTGGTAATGTTAATGATCGATGCAGAAGATGGCTTAGAAGCACAAGATGTAAACATCTTCCATTTGGCAGAGAAGAATAAAAAAGGTATTGTTGTTTTGGTAAACAAATGGGATTTAATTGAGAAAAACAATAAAACCATTAAAGAATTCGAAGATCAAATTCGTACTAAATTACAGCCATTTACAGATGTGCCTATCGTATTTATCTCGGTATTAAATAAGCAAAGAATTTTCCAAGCAATTGAGAAAGCCTTAGAAGTACATAAAAACCGTAGCAAAAAAATCCCTACATCTAAATTAAACGATGTAATGTTGCCAATTATCGAGGCTTATCCTCCACCAGCATTAAAAGGAAAATACATTAAGGTAAAATACATTACACAAATTAATGCTACATCGCCGATGTTTGCCTTTTTCTGCAACCTGCCTCAATATATTAAAGAACCCTATAAGCGTTTTATAGAGAATAAATTACGTGAGCATTTTGATTTTTCTGGTGTACCGATTCAAATTTACTTTAGACAGAAATAGTCTTGAGGTAGAAGGTTGAGGGTAATAAGGTAGAGGGATATTAAAGTTCATTAGTCATTTGTTCATTGGGTACTCACTCATCAGGCCAAATGAAAAACTGACCAAAATCGTTATTTCGAACCGAAGGGAGAAATCTGCAAGTTGAAACTATATCCTAATTTGCAGAAAAACCTTGTCACTATTTCATAGGCTCTGTAGCCCTGCTGTTCGCTTTACTCACCCGATGAAAAATCGGGATCGTGTTCGCTGCCATCAGGTTTAAAGAACCAAGCACTTTGCTATTATTCAAAGCTTGTTTCTTATTCAAACTCCTATTTTATAGCCCTTATTGAAGCGGCATACTTTTTTAATGTTACCCTGAGCGTAGTCGAAGGGCATTAAAAAAGATATAGCGGAAAGAAGGAATTACATTAATAGCTGTAGCAACTTGCGCTTCAAAATTTAATAATTAATAAAAGACTTCTGGATAAACTTTGTGGATAGCTATTGCAAACTCACAAGAGCTTGTTTCACCATATTATCGCTGAGGTTATGTGCCTTGTAATAACCTGCATCGCCCAAATGGTATTTATACAACATCATTTTCAAATCGTTATAAATAATTGGTCGGGCAGAGATAAGCTGCTTGTAATCGATAATTATGTTTTTAGATTGAATGTACTTTAGCAAGTCCTTGTAATCGGCATCATTAACCGTAAATGTATTGATGTTTTGGGATAGGTATGTTGGGGTGTAACGCTCTGCCAGTACATCAAAAACAAAATCGATCAGTACTTTTTTGTTAGCTAAAGTTGCATAAAATTTATTGTAGCCGGCAGTATCTAACTTAACGTAAATATCTGGTTGTATACCACCGCCGCCAAAAACCTTTTTACCGCTAGTGGTAGTGTAAACTGTATTTTTTGCCAAACTATCTTTAGCTTTTACCGTAGCAGCGGTCAGCTCTCCATCATTTAATCTATCTTCCAACTCTCGTTGGTAAGCTGCATATCCCTTTTTGTAAGATTTTTGGATGCTTCTGCCCAGTGGAGTATAATACCTGGCAATGGTTAAATTTAGTGCAGAGCCATCATCAAAAGCAAATTGCTCTTGTACGAGACCTTTACCAAATGAGCGCCTACCGATAATAATGCCACGATCTAGATCTTGTATGGCACCTGCAAAAATCTCGCTTGCGGAGGCCGAATTCTCATTAATTAAAACTGCTAATTTACCTTGCTCAAATTCTCCACCACCGGTGGTAAAATAATCTGTACGCGGCTCGTGTTTGCCTTCGGTGTATACGATAAGCTTATTCTCTGTTAAAAATTGATTGGCTAAACCGGTTGCAGCGGTAACATATCCACCTCCATTATCTCTCAGATCCAACACCAACTTTTTCATGCCTTTGGTTTTCAAGTTCCTTACCGATTCTACAAAATCTTTATCGGTATTTGCACCAAATTTACTGATACGGATATAAGCTGTTTCTGCATTTAACATATAGGCAGCATCTATACTGCTAACATCAACCCTACCTCTTTTAATAGATAATGTTGCAGGTGTAGTAGTTCCTGGGCGTAGCAGCATTAGCTGCACTGCAGTACCTTTTTTCCCTTTAATTTTACCCATCATTTCTGATCTGGGTAAAGATCTTCCACTTACATAAACACTGTCTACTTTTAAGATCTTGTCGCCTTGTTTGATACCTGCCGAGAAAGCTGGACCATCTTTAATCACATTAGTAACTAACAAAGTATCGTTAAGAATATAATATTCTACGCCAATACCTTCAAAATTACCCTCTAAACTTTCGGCAAGCTCAAATGCTTTGGTAGGTGGTAAATAAATGCTATGTGGATCTAACTGATGCAACAAACTATCAATAGGCAGATGCTGTAAACTATCTGCATTTACTTCATCAACATAATTTTTATTGATAATATGGATAATATCCTCTACTTTTTGATTGCTGTTATCTGCATAACGCGAGGCTGGTTTCAATTCAAAACCTTGGTCTTCCAGAAACTTATAGCCAAGGTACATCCCTCCTATTAAGGTTACAGAATAGGTGAGCAAGATGAAGATATTAAAACGAGTACTTTTTTTCATTACGTAGCGGCCTTACAAAGTTATGAAAATTAGCTAGTTATTGAATAACAATTGCGTTAACATTATAGTTTTTTAAAGAATTATTTATAAATATTTGCAGGGGCGTAATCTTCTCTCTAAAATTGCATGGATTTATGCTTAATATTTCCTGTTAATGGAGAAATTAACGAACTTTAACACAAAGAGCATCCATGAAAAGAGTAACAGAGCAAGAATCTAAATATCAAGACATCGATAAAATGTCTGTTTTAGAAATTTTGACAGGAATAAACAACGAAGATAAAATTGTACCACAGGCCGTAGAGCAGGCTTTACCTCAAATAGAAAAACTAGCTACAGCTGTAGCGGAGCGAATGAGCAAAGGCGGCAGATTATTTTACATTGGTGCTGGAACAAGTGGGCGATTAGGAGTTGTGGATGCTTCAGAGTGCCCACCAACCTTTGGGGTTTCTTTTGATATGGTAGTGGGTATTATTGCTGGTGGCGATACCGCTATCCGTAAGGCAGTAGAATTTGCAGAAGATAATGCTACACAAGCTTGGATTGACTTACAGGAATATCAGATCAATGAGAAAGATTCGTTAATTGGCTTGGCTGCTTCTGGCACTACTCCATATGTAATTGGCGGCTTAAACACGGCTCGCCAACATGGTGTACTAACGGGCTGTATTGTTTGCAACGAAGGCGGTCCTATCGTAGCCGAATCTGATTATCCGGTTGAGGTAGTAGTAGGCCCTGAGTTTTTAACAGGTTCTACCAGAATGAAATCGGGCACGGCACAAAAGCTAGTTTTAAACATGCTGAGTACCACGGTGATGATCAGATTAGGCAGGGTAAAAGGCAATAAAATGGTCGATATGCAGTTAACTAACCATAAATTGGTAGATAGAGGAACGCAAATGGTAATGGACGAATTGAATATTGACCATGACCAAGCTGCCGATTTATTACAAAGATATGGAAGTGTACGTAAAGCAGTAGAGGCAAGCAAATAATTTACAATTGTAGATTTACGATTTACGCTAACATAAACAAATCTGCGTTGTACAAAAATCTAAAATTGTCAATCTAAAATCTAAAATTTACCTGATGCACGAAATTGAACCCTTTTACTTGTGGAGAGATGATTACATTGCTGCTGAAGACGAGCTTTCGCCATTTTTCAATACCGAGTATTCAGAATTTTACTATGATAAACAATTATATAATTTCTTAATTCATCCCCAATGGGATACCTTCGGTTCTAATACCCTCTACATAAAAGTTCTGTTTGTAGATTACGATAGATCTTATGCTATAATTGAGTTAATGGGCGAATGGAATGATGCCATTAATAACGATATTATGATGTTGAAACGAGAGATTATTGAGCTGATGGTAGATGAGGGTATAGATAAGTTTATCCTTATTGGAGAAAATGTATTGAACTTCCATGCTTCTGATGATCTTTATTACGAAGAGTGGTTTCAGGATGTGGAAGATGGCTGGATTGCAGGCATCAATTTCAATGAACATGTAATTAAGGAATTTAGAGACAATAGCATAGATTACTATATTAATTTTGGAGGGGAGCTGGATGATTTGCATTGGCGAAAGCTAAAACCGCATCAGTTTTACAAAAAAGTTGAAGAACTGTTGACAAAAAGATTAAATTAAAACCGTATTTTTAACCAAATAACCAATTTTTAAATAGAATGGAACAACAAAATTATCAATACCAGGACAATACTGTATTTGTACAGGAAGGTACTGTTTCTAAAAAATTCTTTGCTAACGTTTTCTTGTGGATGTTTGTGGCTTTGGCGATTTCAACTTTAGCAGCGTATTTTATCAATTCATCTTCAGAAGCGCGATCATATCTTATCAATGATGGAGCTAGAACTACCTTAGGAACCGTGGCAATGTTTGCCCCACTAGCATTAGTTTTATTAATGGGTGCTGGCTTTAACCGATTGTCTTTTGGCGCATTACTAGGTGTATTTATTCTTTTTTCGGTTTTACTTGGCATAAGTTTAAGTTATATACTATATATTTATAATGAGAGCTCGGTTGTGGGTTGCTTTGCAGCAGCTACCGGAATATTTGGTATTATGGCTGTTTTAGGTTATACAACAGATGTTGACTTAAGTAAATTCGGCCCAATTTTAATGGTAGGATTAGTTGGTTTAATCATTGCTTCGGTTGTGAACTGGTTTTTACAAAGCGCACAATTTGATTACATCATGAGCTTCTTTGGAGTTGCACTTTTCACAGCTTTAACCGCATACGATGTTCAAAAAATTAAAAGAATAGGATTAGGTATTGAAGCAAACGGCGACCAAATAGTTGCCGCCGATAGCCAAAAATTGGCTATTATGTCTGCCCTTACTTTATACTTGGATTTCTTAAACATCTTCCTTTTCTTACTTCGCATTTTCGGAGGAAGAAAATAAGCTGATTACTAATTCCGAATAATATACCGAAGGCCGTGCAGATTTGCATGGCCTTTGTAATTTTATTTGGCTATACCCACCATATTTTTGGAATTGATAATGCTTTGTTGCATTTTTGTACTGCTTATTAAGAAAGACGGAGGGACTAGACCCAACGAAGTCTTAGCAACCTGTGCCAACAAGGTGCTAATTTCTAATCCAGTCCCGATAATTATCGGGAGCGAGAGAAGATAAGTTTAAGGAGAAAGACCAATCCAGACTTTTACATAGGCTTTAGGAGATTTGAGAAATTAGATTTGAGATTTGAGACTTGATAGTCCATCTTTTCTCACGTCTCATGTCTCGCATCTCATATCTACTACAAGAATGAGTATCAGAGAAGAACTAGAAAAACGTATTTTAATTATAGATGGTGCAATGGGCACCATGATTCAGCGCTATACTTTAACTGAAGAAGATTTCAGGGGAGAGCGTTTTGCGGATCACCCTTGTGATGTAAAAGGCAACAACGATTTGCTGAACATCACACGCCCTGATATTATCAAAGCCATTCACCTCGAATATTTAAAAGCAGGCGCTGATATTATCGAAACCAATACTTTTAGCACCCAACGCATTTCCATGGCCGATTACCAAATGGAAGACCTTTCTTACGAACTCAGTTTTGAAGGTGCGAGGGTGGCGAAGGAAGCTGTTAACGAATTTATGGCTGCCAATCCAGATCGGAAATGTTTTGTAGCTGGCGCTATCGGTCCAACCAATAGGACCTTATCCATGTCGCCAAATGTAAACGACCCTGGCTATAGAGCTGTTTATTTTGATGAATTGGAAGAGGCTTATTACGAACAAGTTAGAGGTTTGGTGGATGGCGGTTCTGATGTGTTATTAATCGAAACCATTTTTGATACCTTAAATGCAAAAGTGGCCATTGTTGCCATTAAAAAATATGAAGAAGTAATTGGTAGAAAGCTCGAAATTATGATTTCTGGAACCATTACCGATGCTTCTGGAAGAACTTTATCTGGTCAAACAGCTGAAGCATTTTTAAACTCTGTGATGCATGCTAACCCATTGAGTATCGGATTTAACTGTGCCTTGGGAGCTAAAGAAATGCGCCCTCACATTGAAGAATTGGCTGCAAAAGCTGGTTGTTACGTTTCTGCTTATCCAAATGCTGGTTTACCAAATGAATTTGGCGCTTACGATGAAATGCCTCACGAAACAGCACATTTGGTAGATGATTTTATTGCCTCAGGATTTGTGAATATTGTAGGTGGTTGTTGTGGCACTACCCCAGAACACATTGGCTGTATTGCTGAAAAAGCAAAAAAAGCCGGGCCAAGAAAAATCCCTTACATCGAGCCATACATGCGTTTAAGTGGTTTAGAACCAGTTACCATTACGCCGGAAAGCATTTTTGTAAACGTTGGGGAAAGAACTAATATCACTGGTTCCCCAAAATTCTCTAAACTAATTTTAGGTGGCGATTACGAAACTGCGCTTGCGGTAGCACTCCAACAAGTAGAAGGTGGTGCGCAAGTGATCGACGTGAACATGGATGAAGGGATGTTGGACTCTGAAGCGGCAATGACCAAATTTCTGAATCTAATTGCCTCAGAACCTGACATAGCCAAATTGCCTATCATGGTCGATTCATCGAAGTGGTCGGTAATTGAAAATGGCTTAAAATGTTTACAAGGGAAAGGTATCGTTAACTCCATTTCCTTAAAAGAGGGAGAAGAAAAGTTTAAGGAAAGTGCTCGCAAAATTATGCAATATGGCGCTGCGGTTGTAGTCATGGCTTTTGATGAGCAAGGACAAGCTGACAACTTTGAACGTAGAAAAGAAATCTGTAAAAGAAGTTATGATATTCTAGTAAATGAGATCGGTTTTCCAGCTCAAGATATCATCTTTGACCCAAATATTTTAACGGTTGCCACTGGTTTAGAAGAGCACAATAACTACGCTGTAGATTTTATCAATGCCACAAGGTGGATTAAACAAAACCTGCCTTATGCCAAAGTAAGTGGTGGTGTTTCTAATATTTCGTTCTCATTTAGAGGAAATAATACCGTTCGTGAGGCGATGCACTCTGCATTTTTATATCACGCCATTCAGGCTGGATTAGACATGGGAATCGTTAACGCAGGGATGTTAGAAGTTTATCAAGAAATTCCACCAGAATTGTTAGAACGTGTGGAAGATGTATTGTTAAACAGAAGAGAAGATGCAACCGAGCGATTGGTAGAATATGCAGATACCATCAAAAGCAAGGGCAAGGAAATCGTTCGTGATGAGGAATGGAGAAAAGGAACTGTTGAAGAAAGATTATCTCACTCCTTGGTTAAAGGAATTGTAGAATATTTAGATGACGATGTGGAAGAAGCTCGTCAACAATATGCCCGCCCTATTCAAGTAATTGAAGGTCCGTTAATGGACGGAATGAACATTGTTGGGGATTTATTTGGCGCTGGAAAAATGTTCTTACCGCAAGTGGTAAAATCTGCAAGGGTAATGAAAAAGGCGGTGGCTTACCTCCTACCATTTATCGAACAAGAGAAGTTAGACAATCCAGACCAAGACCAAAATTCATCGGCTGGTAAAGTACTAATGGCAACTGTAAAAGGCGATGTTCATGATATCGGAAAGAACATTGTAGGCGTAGTTTTAGCCTGTAATAATTTCGAAATTGTGGATATGGGTGTGATGGTTCCTGCTCAAGACATCATTAAAAAAGCAAAAGAGATCAATGCAGATATTATTGGTTTAAGTGGATTAATTACGCCATCATTGGATGAGATGGTTCACTTTGCCAAAGAAATGGAGCGTGAAGGATTTACAATCCCGTTAATTATTGGCGGAGCAACCACATCTAGAATTCACGCAGCGGTAAAAGTCGCTCCAAATTATTCTGGACCAGCTATTCACGTTTTAGATGCTTCTAGAAGTGTAACGGTTTGTAGTACTTTGATGAATCCAGAAACAAAAGATGACTATGTAGCTGGCATTAGGGCTGAATATGATAAAGCTCGTGAAGCACATTTAAACAAACGTTCTGACAAAAGATTTAAAACCATTGAAGAAGCAAGAGCTGATAAATTTCATATCGACCTAGATAAAGTTGTAAACGCTCCTACATTTACCGGAACAAAGGTTTTTGAAGATTATCCATTAGATGAATTGGTTCCCTACATCGATTGGACACCTTTTTTCCATACTTGGGAACTTCGCGGCAGCTACCCAAAAATATTTGATGATAAAAATGTTGGGGACGAGGCTAAAAAGCTCTTTGATGACGCACAAGCACTCTTAAATAAAGTTGTTAACGAGAAATTATTAACCGCAAAAGGAGTGATTGGTTTCTGGCCAGCAAATTCAGTCGGAGACGATATTGAACTGAATGTAAAAGGTAAAATAGAAAATGGAAAATGGATTGAAGAAACATCTTCCATCTCACCTCTTTCCTCTTCCATAAAAATCCATACTCTTCGCCAACAAGCAGAAAAAATGGCTGGCGAACCTTATTATGCCTTAGCAGATTTTGTGGCGCCAAAAGAAAGTGGCATACAAGATTATTTTGGCGGTTTTGCAGTTACTACCGGAATTGGCATTGATGTATTGGTAGAAGAATTTGAGAAAAATCACGACGATTACAACAGCATCATGATTAAAGCATTGGCAGATCGTTTAGCGGAAGCTTTCGCCGAACGTATGCATGAGCGTGTACGTAAGGAATATTGGGGTTATGCTAAATATGAAAACCTGAGCAATCAAGAGTTGATTAAAGAAGAATATGCAGGTATTCGCCCGGCACCAGGTTATCCAGCTTGTCCGGAGCATACCGAAAAAGGAACTTTATTTAACTTGTTGGATGCCGAAAATAAAATTGGACTACGTTTAACTGAAAGTTATGCCATGTACCCAACCGCAGCAGTAAGCGGATTTTATTTTGCACATCCACAGTCTCGTTATTTCGGATTAGGAAAAATTACAAAAGAACAGATAGAAGATTACGCCACTAGAAAAGGAATGAGCGTAGAGGAAGCAGAAAGATGGCTTAGTCCGAATTTGGCATACTAAAAAGATTTGAGTATGGCGAATTGCGTATTGGGACAATTAGCACTACCTCATCAAATTTCAAAAACAGAACACTAAATAATCTCAATACGCATAACTCACTACGCAATACGCCAAAATGAAGATTACAGACCATATAAAAAACGCAAACGGCAAAGCCTTATTCTCATTCGAACTTTTACCTCCAATTAAGGGGCAAAGCATTCAATGGATATATGATGCAATTGACCCACTTTTAGAGTTTAACCCACCATTTATAGACGTAACCTCATTAAGGGAAGATTACATTTATAAAGAGCAAGAAAATGGTCTATTGCAGAAGGTTTCCTATCGCAAACGTCCAGGAACCATTGCTATTTGTGCAGCCATTATCCATAAATATAAAATTGATGCTGTTCCACATTTAATTTGTGGTGGTTTTACCAAAGAGGAAACGGAGAATGCATTGATAGATTTACAGTTTTTAGGGATTGATAATGTTTTGGCTTTAAGGGGCGATGCTCGTGCAGCAGATAGTTCATTTGTCCCTACCAAAGGTGGACATTGTTATGCCACAGATTTAATCCAGCATATCAAAAACCACAATGAGGGCAAGTTTTTGCATGAAGATATTGAAACTTTTAAAAGTGATTTTTGCATCGGCGTTGCTGGCTACCCTGAAAAACATTTTGAAGCACCAAACCTAAATGCCGACTTCAAATATTTAAAAAAGAAAGTAGATATGGGTGCAGAATTTATTGTTACCCAAATGTTCTTCGACAATCAGAAATATTTCGACTTTGTAAATAAATGCAGAGAAAATGGAATTAATGTACCAATCATTCCAGGTTTAAAACCAATCAGTACACTTACGCAATTAAATGTTCTACCAAAAATCTTCCACATCGATTTACCAGATGATTTAACTGATGCCTTATCTCATGCTAAAAATAATGCAGAAGCAAAAGAAATAGGCACAGCTGCCATGATTAAACAATGTAAAGAACTGATTGAATTTGGTGCTCCGGTCTTACATTTTTACACCATGGGCAAGCCCGAGCAAACTAAACAGATAGCCAAAGCGGTATTCTAGTAAAATATTCTAACAAAAAGCTCATCTCATCTGTTATACAGTTGGGATTTTTTTGTGCTCAAAAAAAGCTACATTCATAATCCACCAAATATTTTAGCTATGAAATCATTTATTATAATCCTGCTATCTCTATTCTATTTTAATTTTTCAAATGCTCAAATCACTTCCACATCAATTAATTTGGAAGATTTAAAAGATGCACCATTTAAATTTAGAGGATCGAGAGCTATGATGGTAGATCAAATTGATGATGGAACTACTAGACATATATTTGTATTTTCTAAAATCAAATCAGGGAGTATTCCTGATACATTATTTGCACAAAAATTTACTAAAATAGGCGAAAATTGGAAGCTTGCACAACAAGACGTGGTTGCACATAGTGGGGCAATTAGCATTTGGAAGAGCAGAAAGGCCTTTTTAGATGCAGATAAAGATGGGAATGTTGAAGCTCTGTTTATTTACAGTTTACATGATGCTACAATGCAGAAACAATTATCTGTACATTTATTACTGATGATTAAGGATCAAAGCTATACCATTAATGGGGTTCCGGGACAAAAAGATACGTTAAGTCCAAATTTTATTAGTTTGCCAGAAAATGTTAAAAAAGAGGTTTTAGATTATTGGAAAAACCTAGACAAGGAATAGTTTATGTTTTAAGGTTATTGCATGTTTATGGCAGTAATTTACTTAGAAAATATTATTTTTGTTTTGATGAAAAGAGCTAATTTCAGACATATCTTATTTGTAATGCTAACCACAGCAATGTGTTTTGGCTTTAGCAGCTATGTTTTATATGCTACTTATCAGCCTGCCGCAGAAGTTAGTATGAACGAGGAAGAACAAGCAGCAGGAGAGAAATCTTTAACGGAATTAAATAGTTTTTATATCAATGAAAATCATCCAATCATTGCTCCATTAACTATTTCTTTAAATCAATCCTTTCCTGATCTGCAGAACGAACTTCCATCGTTTACCCTATCTCCCCATACACCCCCACCAGATTTGGTATAAGATAAACATCCCTTTATTTTAAAGAAAATCACACCAAATTTTTTATTTATACTTTTTATATGAAACGTACAATTGCACTCGTAGCTATTGCTATGATCGGTTTTGTAGCAAACTCTAACGCACAAACCGTAAAACAAACCAATGTAACTCCAATTACCAATTCCTTAACTACCATCGTAAAACTTGATCCGATCAATTTTACCTATGACAAAGATTGGTTACAGAAATTAAACTTAAAACCTGCGCAAAGCGGATTTAATGTGGATGAATTAGCTAAGGTTAATCCACAATTAGTGGTTAATCAATCGTTAAATTACAACGAAGGAAAAAATAATACTAAAACTGCCATAGTACAGAAAGTAGATTATGAAGTATTAATTCCAATGTTAGTAGGTAGTATTAAAGAACAGCAATTACAGATTGATGCATTAAAAGCAGAGCTGAATGCTTTAAAGAGTAAAGCTGCGAAGTAGTATAACCACATAGGAACATAGTAGACATAGAAACAATCCTAATTGCTCTATGTGCCTATGTGGTAATTTTTCTATCGGTTGCTGTGCTCACCTGCAGAAATCATATTTCTTTTCGGTCTGGGAGACACCGACCGATAGAATTAATAATACAACGTCATTTCGAAATGAGCTATTTGCGATTGAGAAATCTGTTAGCTACAACTTTCAGATTTATCCTCGTACCTCGATCGAAATGACGATTTTTCTTTATTTCCCTAACAAATACCCTTTAAAACTTTCAAAATCCTTACCCAGTTCCTCATAAAGTTCTGGGTTATTTTTTAAGGTTTCAACTTGTGCTGGTAATTCGATTTTGGCTAAAATATCAGATGGGAAAACCTCTGGGAATTTACAAGCATGAGCCGTAGATAAAAATACTTTTGCGCTTTCATCAGTTGGATTTTCTTCAGCATAAACTTTAGTTGCCAAATAAGCAATCGCTGTATGCGGACAAGCTACATAGTTGAATTTCATAAAGATCTCTTCAATCCCAGCTAAGGTTTCTTCATCCGTAAAACGATAAGCTTTTACCAATTCTTGGATGGTGCTTCTATCTTCATTAAACAAATTCATAATGCGAACCCAGTTGCTCGGTGCACCTACATCCATCGCGTTAGCATAAGTTTGTACAGATGGTTTAGTTTCGTAAAAACCACTTTCTAAAAAGCGAGGAACAGTATCATTGGCATTTGTAGCCGCAATAAATTGATGAACTGGCAAACCCATTTTGTAGGCTAATAAACCAGCACCAATGTTACCAAAATTTCCGCTAGGAACTGAAAAAACAATGTCAGCAAACCCTTGTCTTTTCAATTGTGCATAAGCGTTGAAATAATAGAATGTTTGCGGAATTAACCTTGCAATATTTATGGAGTTGGCAGAAGTTAATCTAAATTTAGCATTCAGCTCCTCATCAGCAAAAGCTTGTTTCACTAAAGCCTGACAATCATCAAAAGTTCCATCAACAGCAATTGCCCTAATGTTTTTGCCATTTGTAGTTAATTGCAAACGTTGTACTTCGCTTACTTTTCCTTTCGGGAAAAGAATGGTAACTCTGGTATTGGGAACACCCAAAAAACCTAAAGCAACAGCTCCGCCAGTATCGCCCGAAGTAGCCACCAAAACATCTAAAAGTTGCTCGCCATCTTTTAAAAAGTAAGCCATTACTCGGCTCATAAATCGAGCTCCAAAATCTTTAAAAGCTAAACTTGGTCCGTGAAATAATTCGAGCACAAAAGTTTGTACATCTAGCTTTACAACTGGTGCATCAAAGTTTGCTGCATCTTCAACTAAAGCTTTTAAATCAGCAGTTGGAATTTCATCCTTTAACAAAGTCGATGCAATTTTGTAGGCAATCTCTGTCAAGGAATATTGCTCGATATTATCAATAAATTCTTGTTCCAATTGCGGAATTTCAGTTGGCATATACAAGCCCTTATCTTGAGGCATACTATTGAAAACCGCTTCTTGGAAAGAAACACGTAAATCTTTATTGTTGGTGGAGTATAAAATCATGGTTGAAAGGTTGAGGGTTGGAAGGTTGAAAGGTTTTGGGTGCCTTAATCCCAATTGCCTAAACCTTTTTACTTTATTTTAATTGCTTTTATTGTTTGATAATTAAAAGGTTGAAGGAAGGTTTGGACGTTTTATACTTCAACCTTATTACCTTCAGCCTTCTACCTAAATTACATAATTCTTGGTCCCTCGGCATTTACCGAAGAAACGTAAGCGTTGCTATTGATATTTAATTTTGTTAAATGTTTTTGTTGTGCGTCAGTTATTTTTCTGGCAGTTGCCTCGTCTTTAGCTAGTGCAAAAACAGACGGACCCGAACCAGAAATCCCAAAACCTACAGCCCCGTTTTCCATTGCCAATTCTCTTAAGATTTCAAATCCAGGGATTAAAATAGAACGGGTTGGCTCTACCAAAACATCCTTCATACTTCTGCCTACCAAATCGATATCATTCAAAAATAATCCACTTACCAAACCTGCTACATTTCCCCATTGGGTAACTGCATCTTTTAGTAAAACTTTAGCTCTAATCATTTGCCTTGCATCTTTGGTTGGCACTTCAACTTCTGGATAAACAATAGCTGCAAATAAATCTTTTGGTGTTGGCAAAGCGATTAAATCTAATGGTTCATAACTGCGAACAAGTACAAAGCCGCCCATTAACGCAGGCGCCACATTATCTGCATGACCGTAACCGCAAGCCAATTCTTCGCCTTTCATTGCAAAAGGAACCAATTCTTTAGCGGTTAATAGGTTTCCCATTAACTGATTAATGGCATACAACCCTGCAACTGTACTTGCCGAACTAGAGCCTAATCCGCTACCAATAGGCATTTTTTTATGCAATTCAATTTCTACACCAACATCTTCCCTATTAAGGTGTTTAAGGTAATGTTGCACACTTGCACTTACGGTATTTTTTGCAGAGTCTAATGGCAAACGACCATCATCTCCAGTAATTTTTAACAAACGAACTCCAGGTTCATCAACTAATCGCATCACCACCTCATCGCCTGGTTCATTAACGGCGAAACCTAAAACGTCAAATCCACAAACTACGTTGGCAACGGTGGCAGGAGCGAAAACTTTTATTCCCCCTAAATCCCCTAAAGGGGACTTTGATTTTATCTCCATACTTTATTTTTGAGCGTTATAATTCGAATCTATAATTTGTTTTAAATGATATTTTAAATGGACGCTATAATCTTCTATAAAATAAACTAAGCTGTGCACTTCTGCCTTTCCAATCCCGGTATCGCATGTATTATCTAATTTACTTTGAGGAATATTTGCGATCACATTGGCAACTTGATGGTTTAACAATTTCCATAAGGTTTTTACATCCTCAACATTCATTTGCTGATAGTTTTGATAATCGACCCATTTATCCTGATCGTAAACAATCTTAGTCCCCTGTTCGTATTGGGCGACTACAAATCTTCTCAAGTTATTAGCAGCACTATCAATCAAATGCCCTAAAAGTTCTTTTTTAGACCATTTTATCGGATTTGGTTTAGCATTCCAATCCTCAGCTGTTATACTTTTAAAGTTAAGCAAAGCCTCATCAACTAAAGCCAAGATTTCATCTTTTGCCTCTCCAACTAAACTCATATGCTATGCTCTTTCTCCACCAACATTAATAATATCTGCAAAAACGCCCGCAGCTGTAACTTCTGCTCCGGCTCCCGGACCTTTCACTACCAATGGTCTAACTTTATATCTATCAGTAGTAAAGGAAATGATGTTATCACTTCCCGAAAGCATATAAAATGGATGGTTTTCATCAACCATTTGCAAGGTTATTGAGGCTTTTCCATCTTCGAGTTTCCCAATATACCTTAATACTTTTTTACTAGCCTCTGCTTCTTGTTTCAACTTTGTAAAATAGTCTGCATTCAATTCTAATTGTTTGTAGAACTCCTCAACAGTTGGCGCTTGTAGACAAGCATCTGGCAACATATTCTGGATACTTACATCTGCTTCTTCAAATGCATAGCCAGCATCACGAGCTAAGATTAACATCTTACGCATAAAATCTTTTCCGTTCAAGTCATCACGTGGGTCTGGTTCGGTATAACCCAATTCCTGCGCTTCTTTTACAACATCGTGAAAAGCAACATTACCTTTAAAGTGATTAAATATGTAAGAAATTGTTCCCGATAAGATCGCTTCAATTCGAGCTACTTTATCACCACTCATCATCAAATCTTTTAGGGTTCTAATGATTGGTAAACCTGCACCAACATTGGTTTCATAATAGAAATCGACACCAAATTTGCGAGCTGTATTTTTAAAGGTTTCGTACTGCGCAAAACTCGCAGAGTTACCAATTTTATTACAAGTAACTACCGAAATGCTTGCTTCGAAAATGCCTTGGTAAAATGGCACTGGTTGCGGACTAGCAGTATTATCTACAAACACACAGTTTGGCAAATTCATTGCTTTCATTTGCGCCACAAAATCTTCCAAATTTGCAGCTTCACCTTGTGTATCTAGCGTTTCTTCCCAGTTTTCTAAAGCGATGCCATTGGGCGATAAAAGCATTTTTCGAGTATTACTAATCCCCATTACTTTTACCTGCAAATCATTGTTTTTAGCCAAAAATGGCATTTGAATTTGCAATTGTTTAAACAAGGTTTTACCGATATTTCCAGTTCCCAAACAGAAAATATGAAGGGTTTTGTTTAACTCTGTGTAAAATGCATCGTGAACAGCATTTACTGCCTTAGACAAATCTGCTTTTGCAATAATTACCGAGATATTGTATTCTGATGAACCTTGCGCAATGGCGTGAACATTCACTCCATTTCTGCCTAACGAATGGAACAATTTGCCCGAGATACCAGGCGTACGTTTCATATTTTCGCCTACAATGGCCAAAACTGCTAAACCATTTTCTACCTCCGGAGCTTGTAATTTGTTGGCTTGTAATTCTAAATCAAATTCTTTGGAGATTAGGTTAACGGCTTTAATTGCATCTGCAGGTTTTACTGCAAATGTAATGCTATGCTCTGATGAGGATTGAGTGATTAGCACCACATTGATTTGCTCACGCGATAACAACGAAAACAATCTCCCGCTAAACCCAGCTTTACCCACCATTCCGCTACCAGCTAAATTAATTATACTGATATCATCGATGGAAGAAATACCTTTAATTGGCAATGCCGATGGCTTAGCACCGTGCAAAATATAAGTCCCCTTAAAGTCCGCATCGAAAGTATTTTTAATTACGATGGGAATTTTCTTTAAAAACGCAGGCGTCATCGTAGGTGGATAAATTACCTTAGCGCCGAAATAAGATAACTCCATTGCTTCGATATAGCTCAACTCCTCCAGAGGGAAAGCTTTTTTTACAATTCTTGGGTCGGCAGTCATCATCCCATTTACATCTGTCCAGATTTGGATTTCAGTAGCATTTAATGCCGAACCTAAAATTGCAGCGGTATAATCGCTCCCACCTCTACCTAAAGTGGTAACTCTGTTGGCATCATTACTGGCAATAAATCCAGTTACAAAAAGCATTTTACCTGAATTAGTTTCGTAAAAATCTTTTACCAAAAAATCAGTTAAGGCGGTATTTACCTTTGCTTGTCCGAAGTTGCCATCTGTTTTAATGAACTGTGTGGCATCTGCAAAAACAGCTTCTGGAAATTGCTGTTTTGCGATGTGGCTTACCATAAAAGTAGAACACCGTTCGCCATAACTTAACACTAAATCTTTGGCTTGTAAACTCAGTTCTTGCAAATTATAAATGGCTTGCAGTAATTCTTCTAACTCATTGAAATATAATTTCAACTTTGTTAAAACTGGATTTTGCGCAGATGCAGGTAGTAAAGCCCTAATCACTTCGAAATGACGTTGCTCAATGGCTTTTAATTCTTCGTTGTAATCTTGTCCCAATGCGGCTTTTTCTGCCATTGACGTTAACAAGTTGGTTACACCGCTCATTGCCGATAAAACCACCATTGGTTTTTCTTGCTGCTGATTCTCCTTTGCCAAGATGTTCAACAAAGCACTGATGCTTTCCACTGAACCTACTGATGTACCGCCAAATTTTAAAATGTTCATAATATAAGGTTAAAAAAAAAGCGCTCCCGATTTTGTCGGGGGCGCTTTCTATATTTTGTGTCTCTTTATACCACTAGCGTTTCCCCATCAGGCTTTTGCCTGTTGTTGATGTAATAATGGTAATAATTGAGTTGTTAAAAATCATTTTTGTTCTTAGTGTATTTCTACACCGCTAAGTAGGCGAATATTTTTTACATTGTCAAGTATGATTTAAAAATAATTTTAACTTTTTTCATAAAAACGTTTTAGCGGTTGCAAAATTTGCAATGGAAAGTGTTTTTTAGCATAGATTTTTTAATTGATTATTTGAAAAGGTGCTGAAGTGCAGCTTAGGAATGGTTCTGTCCCGCTGTTCCTACAAGCCCGAGAAATCGGGGCTTTTCGTGCCATCGGGTTTAGAAATGAAGGCTTTTGCTAATATTGAAGTTTGCCCTTAAAAATCGAGCAGGCACAATTTCATAGGTAAACTCATTAAAAAGTACTCATTGCTTGTAAAACTGTAATAATTGGTAATTTACCAGTGCTGTATTTCTGAAGTTTCTTATCAGAACTTAAATAATAATCCATTTTATTTTTGACAGCTATTTCATATTGTAATGCATCCTCAATATCAGGATTTTCTGATTGCATAGCTAGCATTGCGGTATCATGATTTCCATCAACAACTTGAATATTACCAAGCAATTTTAAAATTGTCATTTTAGCCATTGAAGAACCTATATATTTTGTTAAAAAATATCCAGTTATATGAACTATTGATGAACTCATGTAAAATTTGATTCTGGATTTGCTCTCCAACTCAAATAGGTTTCTAATCTTATCATAATTATTACGTTTTAGTACATAATCTAAAATAACATTAGCATCCAAAAATATTTTAGAAGCCATATTTCTCCGCTCTATCTTCGTAATACTGCTTCTTAAAATCAATGTTTTCATCAATTTTTGGCACCTCTAACCTATCTATAAAATCAATTAAAGATTCTGTATCAGTTTTTTTTGATACATTTTTTAAATAATTTTCTACTAATTCAGAAACACTGACCCCGATTTCTGAAGCGTATTTTTTTGCCTTTGACAAAATATCCTGCTCTATAGTTAAGTTAACTCTAGTTTTCATAGACCCAAATATACGCATAAAATTAATTAATGCGTATAAAAATAGATCTTGTTATTTTGTCTAATGTTCAGTGATTCACCGACTAGCTTTATCTATTAAAAATTAAAGGTTTCCGTAGGTGAGACAACAGCAATTTTTAAATGAAGGTTTTGCCGCTATTGATGATGCTTTGCAGGTAGGCTTATAAATTGTAGCTTTCTTACACATCCCTAAGTTCTATAAACCTCCTATGAATAAATTTTTTAGAACTGTGTTTTAGCTAGGTTTACCTCTGTTTCGGCACAAAAGTTTCCTTTCCCAAGTTTCATTAACTGAATTAATGCTTCTCAGGAGCCATTTATTAT